>Ga0308309_10000188_pt1 | contig 48071 bp, 40 predicted proteins | sample HubBroMetageWFT5_FD_192491 | JGI IMG/M metagenome (GOLD analysis project Ga0308309, IMG submission 192491) | Warmed and freeze-thawed soil microbial communities from the Hubbard Brook experimental Forest, New Hampshire - Hubbard Brook CCASE Soil... | ecosystem: Environmental > Terrestrial >...
GTTGCCATCCGGGCGGTGGGCTCTTACCCCACCTTTTCACCCTTGCCAAATGCGCTGCGCCGAAACAGGCAGCCCCGTGGTTTCCCGCAGGCCTGCCGCCGAGGTGCAAGCATCACCGGCGGTTTAATTTTCTGTGGCACTTTCCGTAGCCGTCGCAAGATCCCCAGAAGCTGCCAGTGGCAGCTTCGAAGGGCTCCTCGCGACAACCCCCTGGCGTTACCAGGCGCGTCGCCCTGTAGTCCCACACTCTTGCGAGCTGAGGACTATCGGAGTCCGGACTTTCCTCCCGTCTGCGTTTCTTGCGAGACGCGAACCGGCGATCATCCGACTCACCCGCTGCAGGAATTATACGCCGAGAACGGGAGCGCGGCAATTTGCGCGGGGCAGGGGCAGCAATTCCGCAATCGCGACTGGAGTGTAGTGAACTGCGCCGATTGGGCAGGGCTGTGATCCCCGGCAGTTTCTTGGGAAGGTTTGGATGGCTGGAAAAGCCGGGGGAGGGGCTTTTTCTTTCGCTCAGAAGCTCCGCAGCGAAAGGCTCTCCCGTTGCTTTGGTGAAAACGCAGAAAGGAATCGAGCTGGCCGAAGAAAGATCTGTTCTCAGGGAGAACGCGCTGTGAGGTGTCGGCCGGCCTCGCTATAGATTTGGGCCGCGATGAGCTGAGCCCAGAAGGACTCCGTCTGGGCGCGGCGCAGTTGCGCTTTGATATTGCGTGCCAAGAAAGCATGGAACAGGTTGTAGGCCAGGAAGGCCAACAGAGTAAAAGCTTCGATCGCTTGGGGATCGTGTTTATAGATGTGATCGGCGTGCCAACCGTTCACCAGTTCATGGAAGCCATAGTTTTCTATGTCCCACCGCGCATGCCCCAGATGCACCACCAGCGCGGTAGAGGCTCGCGCGACCGGCAAGGTCGTCACCCACATCCATTCGCTTTTCTCCTGCGACATTTGTTTGTCAGACTGGCGGCGGACCTGGTACGTTTCTTCCGAGCGCACCACCCGTAGCGGGACGCTCACCTTCGACCAAGAAGTCAAATCCGTTACATCCCACCACAGGCAGTCCCGCGATCGATACTGCCCCTTCTGCGCTGCCACCAGTGGCAACAGCCCCAAAACATCCTTATAGAGATCGCGGCGCTCTTCTTTGAGAACCAACAGCACCTGCTTGCCGTGGCGCAGCAGAAAGTTCAGAAAAGGTGCCTGCGCATAGAGCGCATCGCCGAGCAGCAACTGGAAGGCGCGCGGGTAAGCCGGCAACACACGCTCGAGCAGGCGTAGGGCGGTCGCGACTTCGTTTTCACCAGGAAGCTGGGCTTCTACATCCAGCAACAGGCGCATCTTCTCGCAGCGCAGCATCAGCGTCACTTGGCGATGATAAAACTGCACCTTCTCTCCCTGCTCGGTGCGTACCGTCCTTTGCAGGCATCCCCGGCAGTGCCTGCGGTAGCTGGCATGGTTCTCATGTCCATCCAGCACGGCCACATCCCACTCCCCCGCTCCCCGCAAGGCCTTGTTGCGCTTCAAGCGTCCATACACCTGCTGCAACCCTCGGCGCAGTCCGGCATTCTCCAGCTGGGCATGCACGCGCCCCACCGTATCGGCGCTCGCCAGCTCCTGCCCCAGCCAACGCTTCCAGAAAGAAGCCCCGCGAACCCCCTCCAGGGCGTTCAGGCTGCCCAAGCGAGCCCAGTAAAGAACCAAAACCGATTGCAGTATTGCCGCGGTAGGAATGCGCGGACGGAGACGCTGATCGGAAACTGCTCCCAGAACCTCACCGAGGTCAAAGATCTTCTCCGCGTAGCCGATCAGTCGTCGCAGAATCGGCTTACTCCTTTCTCTCCCGCAGGCGCTTCCACTCCATATCAGAGAGTTCCTCGATCAACTTTTCCATCTCCTGCTGATTCTGCACCGCCTGCCGCACGCGGTCTTCCCAAGGGCGAGGCACGAACATCTGGCGTAATTTCCCTCCCTTGCGTCGGACCAGATAGAGACAAGCATGCAGCTCTCCGCGGGCGCAATGACAGCCGGCCTTGCCACAACGAACATTGCGCACGCTGAGAGTGCCGCGCAGAAAGCGCGCGCCGTGGATCACCTGCGCCAGGCGCGATCGCTGGCGTCGTTCTCGGGCGGAGAACTGGGAGCGGTGCAAGCAGCCTCCTTCTTCTTATATACTACAGTATACAAGAATAGTCTGCTGTCAAGTCGAAAAAAAGCAATGCGAATCTGCCTCGCTAACCGCAGGAAGGGTAATTCTAAGGGCAAGCTCTATTTAGGCTCTAACCAATTTCTCGGATGCGGAATTGCTGGGGCAGGGGTGTGCGTTAGTCGGGCAGGTCCAAATAGATGACATAGCCGATGCGTAGCGCTACGTCTTGCCGCCTTGGCTCGGTGAATGCGTAGTAGTCGCGGGCTTCGATACGCAACGCGTTGGTCCGATTGAGTTGGCAATCAACGCCGCCGCCGAAGTTGATAGCGTTACCTGTGTCAAAGAGCCGCGAGTAGCCCGCGGTGAAGAACGGGATGAACTTCTCGTTGGAGTTGATCTTCCGCCTGGTGAGGTAGTTTGCGGAGAAAAGCGCAGAACCGGTTTTGAGATTGGCCCACGGCCCGATATAGCCGCCTTCGAGCAGGAGGTCTTGCCACGAGTTTGTCGGAGCCACCGCGAACGACGCGCCCAGTTGCATCGCGCATCGCGAATGGCCATGCGAGAGACTCGCGCCGGCACCGCCGAACGGCACGAACTGCGGATAATTCTCCAATGAAGGATCATTCGCGGATTGGGCACTGGATTCGGGCGCGGCGGCTAGCGCGAGCGTGATTGCCAAAGCGATGGCGCAGAAGATTGCGATTTTTCTGGCGGCGATTCGATTCGAAAAATTTGCCGGGCCGGTTTGCACGGCCGCCTCCCGCAAGCGATGTGGGATCGAAACTACAATTTCGAAACCGCATTGATGCAACGGGAGTGCCACTTGCTTCTATGGGTAAACTCGCACAAATATGGGATTTTCGAAAAGATCCTGCGGCGACGGACGGCGCAGCGCGCAAGAATTAGCCGTCACTGTCAGCAAGCCCTAGCAGTTTGCTTGGAAGCTACTTGGCGTTTATGAGTTTTTCGAACTGGGCTTCAGTGAGGATTGTGACGCCGAGGTCTTTGGCTTTGTCTAGCTTGGAGCCGGCGTCTTCGCCCACTACGACGTAGGTGGTTTTCTTGCTTACGGAGTTGCCGGGTTTGCCGCCGTGGGAAATTACCAAGGCTTCGGCTTCTTCGCGGGTGCGTTTGGCCAGGGTCCCGGTGAAGACAAAGGTCATGCCGGCGAAGCGCGCAGACACCGGGGCCTGGCGTTCCTCCTTCATGTTCACGCCCACGGCACGGAGATGCTCAATGAGCTTGCGATTGGCGGACTCTGAGAAAAATTCGCGCACCCCTTCCGCCACCTTCGGGCCTACCTCGGGAACTTCCATCAATTCTTCCTGGCTGGCTTCCGCAAGCTTGGCCATTGAGCCGAAATGTTCGGCAAGTAGTTGCGCGGTGCGTTCCCCGACGAAAGGCATGCCGATCGCGTAGATCAGTCGCGCCAAGCTGTTCTTCTTGCTGCCAGCGATTTCATCCAGCAGATTTTGCGCGGATTTTTCTCCCATGCGTTCGAGATTTTCCAGAGTCTTCAGATCCAGTTTGTAAAGCCCCGCGAAATCCTTCACCAAATCCTTTTCGAGCAGCTGGTCCACGATTTTTTCGCCCAGGCCATCAATATTCATCGCGTGCCGCCCGGCGAAGTGCAGCAGCGATTCCCGTTTGCGTGCGGGGCAGGACACATTCACGCAGCGGTAGGCCACCTCGCCTTCGGCGCGGTGCACGCGCATGCCGCAGACGGGACATTTCTCCGGCATCTTGAATTCTTTTTCTTCCTTGCCGTGCTTCACCACTTTCAGCACGTGCGGGATCACTTCGCCGGCCCGCTCGACCAGCACCGTATCGCCGGCGTGGACGCCGAGGCGTTGCACTTCGTCCATATTGTGCAGCGTGGATTTGGTGACGGTGACGCCGCCAATTTGCACCGGCTCGAAAACCGCGAACGGAGTGAGCACACCAGTCCGGCCAACGCTCACTTCGATTTGTTTCAGCAGCGTGGTTTCCTGGTGCGCTTGATATTTGTAGGCGATGGCCCAGCGGGGGGCTTTCGAAGTGAAGCCCAGCTCGTTCTGCAAACCGACTTCGTTCACCTTCACCACGATTCCGTCAATATCGTACCCGAGCTTCTCGCGCTTGGCGTCCCACTTGGTGATGTAATCCTCCACTTCCGTGACTCCGTAGCACAGCGCCCAGTCCGCGCTAACCTTGAATCGCAATTCGTTCAGCGCTTCGAGTACTTCGGAGTGTCGTTTCTTCGGCACGCGGCCATCCACCAGCAGGTAGTAAGCGAAAAAACCGAGGCCGCGTGATGCCGTAACGTTTGGATCGAGCACGCGCACCGAACCGGCGGCTGCGTTGCGCGGATTGGCATAGCGCTTTTCGCCTTTCGTGTCTTGCTGCTCGTTCATGGCTTCAAAAGCTTTGCGGGTCATGATGGCTTCGCCGCGCACCTCGAACGAATGCGGGATGGCGGCTTTCTTGAGTTGGGCGGCATCAATCCACAGAGGAATCGAGCGGATGGTGCGGACGTTGGGCGTAACATCCTCACCCGTGGTGCCATCGCCGCGCGTGACGCCGCGGACTAACGCGCCCTTTTCGTAAATCAAGGACATGCTCAGCCCGTCGAATTTGTGTTCCGTGACGTATTCCACTTTTTCGCGGCCAGTAAGCTCGCGCACGCGGCGATCGAAATTCGCGAGATCCTCGAAAGAGAAGGCGTTGTCCAGGCTGATCATCGGCGTCTTGTGCCGGACTTGCTGAAAACCCTCGCGCGGAGCCCCGCCGGCCCGCCGCGTGGGCGAATCAGGCGTCACGAGCTTCGGATTTTCGGCTTCCAGCTTTTTCAGCTGGTTCATCAGCTTGTCGAACGCCGCGTCGGAGATTTCCGGATCATCGTTTACGAAATACAAATATTCGTGACGACGGATTTTCTCACGCAGACGTTCGATTTCTTTTGCAACCGCACTGTTCTTAGCCATGAACACCCCGTGCCAATGCCATCGGTGAATTGCGCCGGGTATTATACAATGACCGTTTAGTTTCACAGGATGACCGCAAACCTATGCCTGAAGGAATTCATGACGCGCTGCTGATCTACAACCCCACCAGCGGGGGGCGGCGCCACCGTCGTTTTCTGGAAATCGAGCAGGCCGTGCGGATTCTGAAGGACGCCGGAATCACCACAGAGATCGCCGCGACGACCGCAGCCGGGTCCGCGCAGGGCATCGCGCGGCAGGCTGTGGAGCAACGCCGCGGCATGGTGATTGCTTGCGGCGGCGATGGCACGGTGAATGAAATTATCAATGGCCTGGCCGGTAGCGCGGTGCCGATGGCGCTGCTTCCAGCAGGTACCGCGAATATTCTGGCGAAAGAATTGCGTATCCCCTGGGACATTCCGCACGCGGCGCGCCTGATTCACGATGGTGTGATTCGCCGTGTCGCGCTAGGCCTGGCAACTTCGCTGAACGGTAACCATTCGGCGGACATGCCTTCCGGGGGTCGTTATTTTGTCAGCGTGGGCGGCGCGGGCCCGGACGGCGCGATCGTGAACGCGGTAAATGGTGAATTGAAGAAGCGCGCTGGCGTTTTGGCTTATTGGGCGGAAGGGCTGCGCCAGCTGGTTAGTTACGATTTTCCCGAAATGCGTGTGCGCTCGGACGGACAGGAGCACCTGGCTTCGATTTTAGTGGTCGGCAGGACCGTGAATTATGGCGGGCCATTCAAGATCACCACCGGCGCGAACCTGTTCGAGGACTCATTCGAGTTCCTGACGAACTCGACGCGCAGCCGCCTGCGCTACCTCGTTTGCCTGCCCGCGCTGTGGCTCGGAAAACTGCGCAGCATGGAAGGCATTGCGGCCTGGAAAGACACCGAGGTGATTTGCGAATCGGCGAACGGAGCCGTGGTCTACGCGCAGGTGGATGGCGAGCCAATCGGGCCGTTGCCGCTGGCATTTCGCATTGTCCCGAACGCGCTTTCGCTGGTTACGCCCGCAAATTTGAAGTAGCCGAGTCGCGCGTGCAAGAACGTGACGAAATCGTGCCGCTAGCAGCACGCTGAATACACGACCGTGGAGATTCTCACTCACGCGCTGGTAGCCCTGCTGCTGGCGCGGACCGGCCAGACGCTTTTGCCGCGTTATGGGACTGCGATGCTTGTTGTTTCTGGCGTTGCGGCTGATCTCGATTTCGCTACTTATCTTGGCGGTCCCGCAGCGTTTCTGCGGTTTCATCGTGGCGGGTTGCACTCAGTTCCCTGCTCCGTTGTGTTGGTCGGTGCGATTGCGCTGGCGTTCTGCGCCGCTGCTCGACGGCACACTGCAGCAAATCCGGATTCGAACTTTCGCCCGTTGAGTTTCGTCCAGGCAATCGCGGTTTGTGCTTTCGGCGTGGTGGCGCATTTGCTTCTCGATCTCGCAAACGGAATTGGCGTGCAACTGCTGTGGCCGTTTCGTCAGCGATGGACCGCGTGGAACCTGCTCAGCACTCTCGATCCCTGGCTCTTGGCGCTTCTGGTGTTGGGGTTGCTGTTGCCGGAGGTGTTTCGCCTAGTCAGCGAGGAGATCGGCGAGCGCGCGAAAAGACCGCGCGGCCAACTCGCCGCTATTATCACTTTGCTGCTGCTTCTGATTTACGTCGCCACACGCGCAGGTCTGCACAGCCGGGCTGTGGACGAACTGAATTCGCGCGACTATCGCGGCGCTCCACCCCTGGCGGCAGGCGCCTTCCCTTCTGCGCTCTCGCCCTTCGCCTGGCGCGGCCTCGTGTCCACCGACAACGCAATTGAAGTGATCGAAATGTCGCTAACGCCCGGCGCGGACTTCGACCCGGATCGTGCCGCGCGCCACTACAAGCCGGAAGACTCAGCGGCGCTGCAAGCGGCGGAGAACACGCCCGCTGCGAAGACATTTTTGCGCTACGCGCGTTTTCCGTTGGCCACCTTTGAACGCGGCGACGACGGTTATCGGTTCACGCTGCGCGATCTGCGCTTTGCGTCCAGCGACAACAGCGCGGATAACCTCGTCGTCGGCGTAGAGCTGAGCGCGGATTTGCGATCGGTGCGGGAGAAATTTCGTTATGCCAATTCGGCGGATCGCTGATGACGGTTTTGCTGGGTGATCGAGAGACGAAGGCGGGTTACGATTTCGACGAAGAACGATGGAACACGAAGTGGGTGACGAGGTAGAGCAGCAGGACGAGCACCAACACGGCTAGCGCGAAGGCGCCGCCGTGCGATTTCAGATAATCCAAAGCAGCGTCGCCATACCGCACCGCGAGAATTCCTTCGCCGCCGTAGCGCAGCCCCCGGCCCAGCAAAATGGCCATGATAAAGGTACGCGGCGGCACCTGAAAAACCCCTTCCGCCAGGATGAATGGCTTGAACGGAAACGGCGGTGGCAGAATCGCGGGAATGAACGCGCTGAGAAATCCATTGTTATCAACCCACTCTTTGATTTTTTCCGCTTTGCCTCCCGCATGCTTGTGAAAAAAAGCCTCACCTCCCTTCTTCGCAAGGAAATACAGAACCAGGCAACCGGAGAGTGAGCCAAGCGCCGCCATCGCTGCGTAGTAGGGCATGCGCACGTGATTGGCGATGCAGAGCTCGATCAGCACCGCATCCGGGAAAAATGGGAAGGAAAGCAGCGAAGAATCAAAAAACGTAACGACGAATAATCCTCCGCCGCCGAAGGCTATGACCAAGCCCTGCAGCCACACAAGTATTTTTCGCCGCCCCATATTTGCAAATTGCTCCCGGAAATTCGCACGATTGTAACAGACTTTCCTCGCCGCTCCGGCTCGCCAGCAATTCCGCCGCGCATCCGAAAAATTGCTCTATCCGATCCGGTCGGTTAGAATTTGCGCTTGAACAATTCCACTTCAACTTCCACCTTGCTCGACAAATTGAACGCACAGCAACGCGAAGCTGTGGTGACGACCGAAGGCCCGCTGCTCGTGCTTGCCGGAGCAGGCACCGGCAAGACGCGCGTGATCACCTATCGCGTAGCCCACTTGATCGAACTGGGCGTGCCAGGCAGCGCGATCCTCGCTGTCACCTTTACCAACAAAGCCGCAAGCGTGATGAAAGAGCGCATCAGCGACCTGCTGCGCTCCACAGGACGCGACGCCTCCGAAGTCTGGGTTTCCACTTTTCACTCTTTCTGCGCGCGTCTGATTCGCCGCGAATCGCAGCACCTCGGCCTGCCGCGCGATTTTGCGATTTACGATGACGATGACCAGACCGCCGCCGTAAAGCGAGCGCTGGCGCAGCTCGATCTTTCCACCGACGATTACCCGCCGCGCAGCATGCGCGCGCAAATCAGCTACGCAAAGAATCATGGGCTCACTGCGGACGAAATGGCTGCCATGGCCGCCGAAGCTCGCGATGAGGCGCGCAAACAAGCTGCTGAGGTATTTCGCGTGTACAACGACATTCTGCGTAAGGCTGCGGCGCTGGATTTTGACGACTTGCTGCTGCGCGCCGTGGAGCTGCTGCGCGAGCATGCGGATGTACGCGCGGCGTGGAATGCGCGTTTCCATTATCTGATGGTGGACGAATTTCAGGATACCAATCGCTCGCAGGAAGAACTCGTGCGCCTACTCGCCGGCACGCGCAAGAACATCTGCGTGGTCGGCGATGAAGACCAATCCATTTACGCCTGGCGCGGCGCGCGTGCCGGAAACTTGAAGCGCTTCACGACGGATTTTCCGACCGCGAAGCTGATCCGCCTCGAGGAAAATTACCGCTCGACGCAAACGATCCTGGACGCGGCCGCCGCAGTCGTGAAAAACAATTCCGACCGGCTCGGAAAAACTCTCCAGGCCACACTCGGAGCGGGCGCTCGCCTGAAATTTTTTGAGGCGCCGGATTCTGCGGCAGAGGCTGAGTTTATTTGCGGCCAGTTGTCGGGACTGGTGCGCAACGAGCCGGATGCACGGATTGCGGTGCTGTATCGCACCGGCGCGCAATCGCGCTCCTTCGAAGAAATCCTGCGCCGCCTGGGCATTCGCTATCGTGTCGTAGGCGGCTTCAGCTTTTACGAACGCGCCGAAGTTCGCAACGCGCTCGCCTATGTGCGCTTGATTTTTCATCCCGAGGACGACGTGGCTCTGCTGCGCGTGCTAAACGTTCCGCCCCGCGGCATCGGCGCCGTGACGGTGGCTGCCTTGGAAGCGCGCGCTAGGCAAACGGGGCAATCGCTTTGGTCGGTGATTTCCAATGGTGAATTTCTTACCGGGAAGAAATTCAGCGGCGCGCTGCGCTCCTTCTGTAAATTGATCGAAGACCTGCAAAAGGATTGCCAGGGTATGCAGCCGACGCAGTTGATCGAGCGCGTCCTGGGTAGCACCGGCTATCTCGATTGGGTGGAGCAACAGGACAACCTCGAACACACTTCACGCGCGGAAAATCTTCGTGAGTTGGCAAATGCGATGGCCGAAGCCACCGAGCAAGGCCAGACGCTCGAAGATGTGCTCGATCAGGCCGCGCTCGCGAGCGATTCGGATCAGTATGACGACACAATTCCTGTGTCGCTGATGACTTTGCACAGCGCGAAGGGCCTGGAGTTCGACGCGGTATTTCTCGCCGGCCTGGAAGAGGGCCTTTTACCGCACGGCCGCGCGCTGGGCAGCAGCGCCGACGTCGAAGAGGAACGGCGCCTATTTTACGTGGGCATGACGCGCGCGAAGCTGTCGCTGGTGCTTTCGCGCGCGGTGTATCGCCGCACCTACGGCGAAGAGCGGTTGCGTGCGGCGTTGCCTTCTCGTTTTCTGACGGAGATTCCTGGAGATTTGATTGAAGCGGCGATGGGTTCGCAATCGGAACCGGGCGAAACGCGGCGTTACGAGCCTGACCCGGAATTTTCTGAAAATTATGCTTACCGCCAGAAAACGCGTACGCCGTACGGTCAGGCGTCGCGCGGTGCGCGTCGCGCGTCGAAGGATCCGCTGATCGGCACGCGCGTCCGGCATTCGAAATACGGCGTGGGGACGATCATCGAAGTCGAAGGCGAAGGCGAAGACCGCAAGCTGACTGTGAGCTTTCAGGACTACGGCGCGAAGAAACTCATTGAGCGTTATGCCAACCTGCAGCTGGCGTGAGGCGCGGGTTTGCGAATCGCGCGTGTACCACACAAACGAGCTAGGTTGAACGCACCGTGCTATAGCATGATGTCGCCAGCGGACAGCGATGGCGCGGGCCGCTGTGGTAGCGCGAAGATTTTTGCCCGACGCACTGATACGCAGGGTTGCACCGTAGCTTTTCGCAGGGTAAAGTTTCTCGCTCTCTCACGGGGAAGGTGACGATTGGGCGCACAGCTTTTCCGCACGAAGGATATTGACCGGCTCATTTCCGATTCGGAAGACCCCGAAAAGCGGCTAAAGAAATCGCTGGGGTGGTTGAGCCTCACTTCGTTGGGGATTGGGGCTGTGATCGGGTCGGGAATCTTCACCATCATCGGCACCGCGATCGCTGGGCAAAAGCTGCAATTCAAATCCGTGTTGAACGCCCCCTTGCTGGAATATTTGATTTATCACTCGGCGTCGTTCGGGCGTCCGGGCGCGGGGCCTGCGATTGCGTTGTCGTTCGTGCTGGTGGGAGTGGTGTGCGCTTTCGCTGCGCTTTGTTACGCGGAGCTTGCAGCGATGATTCCGATCGCGGGCAGCGCTTACACTTATACGTACGCAACGATGGGCGAATTGATCGCATGGATTATCGGCTGGGATTTGATTCTCGAGTATGCCGTCTCGAATATGGCTGTCAGCGTGGGCTTTTCCGCGCACGTGGTAAATCTGCTGGACTGGTTTGGTGTGCACCCGAGCTTGCGCTGGATTACGCCGGCTTATCTTCCGGCGGGCCTTGCGGACCTGCAGGGAAACACTTTGTACGATCCCGGCTGGCATTTCGGATTCAATTGGCCGGCTTTTATCATCGTGATGCTGCTCACGGTGATTCTCGTGCGCGGGATCCGCGAATCGGCGAACGCCAATAATATTATGGTATTGCTGAAAATCACGGCGATCATGGTGTTCGTGATTTTCGCGTCGCGCTACGTGCATCCTGCAAACTGGCATCCTTTCGCGCCAAATGGATGGCCGGGAATTCTCACGGGTGGCTCGATTATTTTTTTTACGTACATCGGATTCGATTCCGTTTCGACCGCGGCGGAGGAGTGCAAGGCGCCTAAGCGCGATTTACCGATCGGGATTATCGCAACGCTGGTGGTTTGTACGCTTTTGTATATCGCGGTCGTCGTGGTGTTGACGGGGCTGGTGCGCTGGGAGACGTTGCTGGACGACGCGGCACCAGTTGTGAACACGCTGAAGAAGCTAGGTTTCAGAAATATTCAGCTGATCGTACTGCTGGGTGCGCTGACCGGCATGATTTCTTCGCTGCTGGTATTTCAACTGGGGCAGGCGCGGGTGTGGTTTGCGATGTCGCGCGACGGATTGCTGCCGGGAATATTCAGTCGCGTGCACAAGCGCTTTCGCACGCCGGATTTTTCGACGATCATGGCGGGATTTCTGGTGGGCATTCCGGCGGGGCTGCTGGACATCGGAACTCTTGCGGACCTTTCGAACATTGGCACGCTATTCGCGTTTGCGTTGGTGGCCGGCGGCGTGCTGATTCTGCGTTATAAGCAGCCGGATCGTCCGCGAGCGTTTCGCGCGCCGGGGGGAATTCTGGCGCCGGTGGTTACGATTCTCACGTGCCTGCTTTTGATGGCCGGGCTGCCGATTACCAACTGGATTCGTTTCTTCGTGTGGCTACTGATCGGATTGTGTTTTTATTATTTTTACGGGCGCCGCCACAGCCAGCTTTCCGACGCGAATATCAGAGCGGACGCCGATAAGGGTAAACTGCGTTAATGCGCCGTTCGTTGCAACGCGCGATGATTTTGTCTGTGGGGATTCTGGTCCTCGCATTGGCGCCGCTTTTTGGCTGGGACGAAACTGCGGACCGCCTAGTGACCAATCGGGCGGTGGACACTTTGCCGCAGGAAATGCAGCCTTTTTTTTACGCGAACCGCCAGTTTCTGGTGGAGCATGTGGGCGCGGCCGATGATGCGGATGTGAAAAATGGGACCGCGCGTCATACGGATTTCATTCAGCTCGACCACTACGGACCATTTCCCTTCTCCGCTTTGCCGCGTGAGTACAATGCCGCGAGCACGAAATTCAATCGCCGCATCCTGGAACAATACGGAATCCTTCCGTGGGAAATCGGTTTTTACAGCAAGAAACTTACCGATGCCTTTCGCGAGCACGATTGGAACCAGGTGCGGATGTCCGCCGCCATTCTGGCGCATTATGTGAACGCGGCGCACGATCCTTTCAACACCACGACCAACATGGATGGAAAGCTTTCGGCGCAGCCCGGCGTTAACGAGCGCTTCTCCAGCGGCTTGGTAGACCGCTATCAATTGTTTTTCTTCGTGCAGCCGAACGAAGCCGTGTTCATTCACGATCCCACGGACCATGCTTTCGAACTTTGCCTGACCGCGCACTCGTGGTTGGAGAATGTGTTGCTAGCTGACCGCCGCGCGCACGAAGGACTTTCCGGATACACACAGGATTATTACGATCGCTTTTATTCGCTGGCTGGGGCGATCCTGGTCCGCCAGCTTTCGGACGCTTCCACCGACGTGGGCTCGTATTGGTTGACGGCCTGGATCAACGCTGGCCGCCCGCAATTGCCGCAGCAATAGAATGAACCTGCACACAAACACAGCTCGGCCGCCCATGGCCATCGACGCGCTGCCGAAAGCAGAACTGCATTTGCATCTGGAAGGCTCGATCCGCCCGGATACTGCCATAAAACTTGCGGCGCGCCACGGGGTCACTCTGAAGCCCGAGGAAGTGGCGGCGCGCTACAACTTTTCCAACTTCAATGGATTTCTGGAAATGTTCAAGTGGGTCACTTCTTTTCTGCGTACGCCGGATGACTATGCGCTGATCACGCGCCAGCTGTGCGAAGAGTTAGTGCGCCAGAACGTGGTGTACGCCGAACTGACGATTTCAGCGGGCGTGATTTTGCGCCGTACGCAAAATCTGGAAGCGACCGTCAAAGCCATTCGCGAGGTTACGCAGTCCGTCCCTTTTGTGCGCCTGCGTACTGCATTTATTCTGGACGCTGCGCGCCAATTTGGCCCTGATCCGGCGAAGGAAGTTGCCGTCTGGGCCGGAAAGCTACAGCCTTTGGGCGTGGTGGCGTTTGGCATGGGCGGCGATGAGCTCGCGTATCCCACCATCAATTTTCGTCCGGCGTTTGATCTGGCGCGGCACGACGGGTTGCACATTGTGTGCCACGCCGGCGAGATTGGCGGGCCGGATTCAGTGCGCGAAGCCATCGAACTACTGGGCGCGGAGCGAATCGGCCACGGCATCGCGGTGATGCGCGATGCGGCGTTCGCGGAAACGTTGGCGATGCGGCGCGTGGTGCTGGAAATTTGCCCCACCAGCAATTTGTGCACGGGCGCGTTGGCGCGGCAGGTGGAAAAGGCAGATGCTTCGCTGCGCGACCATCCGCTGCCGGATTTCATCAAGCGCGGAATTGCGGTCACGCTTTCAACAGATGATCCTGGAATGTTTCATACCGATCTTCTGACGGAATATTCCAACGTGGCGTCCCTGGGCGTTTCCACGCCGCACCTGGTGAAGCTGATGGAGCAGAGTTTTCACGCGGCATTCCTGCCGCCGGATGAAAAGAGAAAATATCTGGTGGATTTTCGTGCGGCCGCGGATTCGGCCGGGCTGCTATAATCTTGCCGATGAAAGCACACGTATGGGTCATGCTGAAGTCCACGGTTCTCGATCCACAGGGTCAGACGATTCAACGAGCACTATCGTCGCTGGGATACTCCAAAGTGCAGGATGTGCGCCAGGGAAAATTTTTTGTGCTGGCGCTGGACGGCCTGAGCCGCGAGGAAGCTAAGACGCAGGTGGAACGGATTGCCAAGGACGTGCTCACCAATCCGGTGATCGAGGAATTCCGTTTCGAAATTTTGGAGTGACGGGCCTGCCGTTTCACGGGCCGTCGTTTTGTGCTGCGTGACGCCTGCCGCACGCGTCGGGGCCGCCGCCGTTGTCTGATGCAACCGATGTGCTAACCTTATTCTAGGCGCGGCTGCCTATAGCTTCGATCCCAAGGCAGCTTCCAGGAGCAAATTCCCGTGTGCGGAATAGTCGGTTATATTGGCAACAAACCCGTGGTGCCGCTCATTCTGGATGGCCTGAAGCGCCTGGAATATCGCGGCTATGATTCCGCGGGGATCGCTGTGGTGCAGAAAGACGGCAAGCTGGAGATCCGCCGCGCTCCCGGGAAGCTGCACAACCTCGAAGAATCCATCCGCGCGACGCCGCTGGAAGGCGTGTACGGCATCGGCCACACGCGCTGGGCCACACATGGCCGGCCGACCGAAGAAAACGCGCACCCTCATCGTGATTGCAGCGGTGAAATTGTGGTGGTGCACAACGGCATTATTGAGAATTACCTCGAACTGAAGCACCAGCTGATCGCCGAAGGGCACAAATTCCTCACCGAGACCGACACCGAAATCATTGCCCACCTGATTGAGAAATTTTCTGACGGCGCGTCGCTCCCAGGGGCTGTGTTGAAGTCTGTAAAAGTGATGACCGGCGCCTTTGCGCTGGTCGCTTTGTCTACGCGCGATCCTTTGAAGATTGTTGCGGCGCGGATGGGTCCGCCCATCGTAGTGGGGCTCGGTGAAAAGGAATTTTTCGTTGCCAGCGACATTCCCGCAATTCTGCAGCACACGCGCAGCGTGTTCTTCTTAGGCGACGGCGAACTCGCCGTGCTGACGCCGCAGGGCGTGTGCGTGATGGATTTCGAGGGGCGTCCGATCGATCGGAAGCCGCAGCACGTGACCTGGGACCCGATCATGGCCGAAAAGGGCGGGTTCAAACATTTCATGCAGAAAGAAATTTTCGAGCAGCCGCGCGCGGTGCGCGACACTTTGCTCGGCAGAATTTCGCAAGACACCGGCAAAGTGTTCCTCGATCAAATGGAAATCAGCGAAGAGGAATTCCAGAGTTTTCAAGGCGTGAAGATTATCGCCTGTGGAACAAGCTGGCATTCCGCACTGGCCGGAAAATTCATGATTGAACGGCTGGCGCATCTGCCCGTGGAAGTGGATTACGGCAGTGAGTTCCGTTATCGCGATCCAATCGTGAATAAGCACCATCTGGTGATCGCCATCAGCCAGTCGGGCGAGACGGCCGACACACTGGCGGCGGAGCGGGAAGCGCGGCAGAAAGGCGCTAAGATTCTGGGAATTTGCAATGTGGTCGGTTCGATGCTGACGCGCGAGGCCCATGGCACAATCTACACGCATGCCGGCCCGGAAATTGGCGTCGCATCCACAAAAGCGTTCACCGGCCAATTGACCGCGCTGATGCTCACCGCGCTTTATCTGGCGCAGGTGCGCGGCAAGCAGACTCCCGCGGCTGCGCAAAAGTTGATGCAGGAACTGACGCGCATCCCGCACAAGATTGAAACGATTCTGCAGCACGACGCGGAGCTGGAAGAACTGGGGCGACTTTTTTTCCGCCACACTGATTTTCTGTATCTTGGACGCGGCATCCACTACCCCATCGCGCTCGAAGGCGCGCTGAAGCTTAAGGAGATTTCTTACATTCACGCGGAGGGATATCCCGCGGGAGAAATGAAGCACGGCCCGAACGCGTTGATTGACGAGGATTTGCCGGTGGTCGTGATCGCCACGCGCGATGAATCAGATCCAGGTTCGATGACGCGCTACGAGAAGACTATTTCGAACATGCAGGAAGTGAAGGCGCGCGACGGAATCGTCATCGCTGTGACTACCGAAGGCGACCGCCAGGCGCGGGAGATTGCGGACCACGTGGTGGAGGTGCCGTCAGCGCCTGAGCTCCTGGCCCCGATACTCGAAATTGTTCCGCTGCAACTTCTGGCTTATCACATCGCCGTGCGCCGCGGTTGCGACGTGGACCAGCCGCGAAACCTCGCGAAGTCTGTCACGGTCGAGTAGCGGAGTGGCGAGGCGTTTCGGCTGACTTTTTTTCGGTGCGCAATTCGCGGGTTCCCCTTCCGGTTTCTGTGTTCTAGAATTACAGCATGACGCGCTACCGCTTCTTCCACAGGCTCTCGTCGTTATTCTGTGCCTGCCTCCTGTTCGCACTCGCGTTCCCGCCGTTGTCTGTGTCTCGCCTGCGCGCGATCCCGCAAAATGCTCGCCCCGGGACCGCGCGCCTGGATTCTGTGTTGGTCGCAGGCTCCATGCGATTTACTTCGGAGCAAATCGTGGCCGCCATCGGCTTGCAGCCTGGCGCAACCGTGGGCCGCGAGGAGCTGCAAGGCGCCGCCGACAAGTTGGCGGCGCTCGGATTGTTCTCCAATATCCAGTACCGCTTTTCCACCGTCGCCAACGGCGTGAAAGTTACCTATCAAGTGTCGGATGTGCCCGCGCTACCTGTCACGTTCGATAATTTTCCGTGGTTCACCGACGAGGAATTAGCCGCCGGAATCAAGAGTTCGGGAATTCTGTTCGATGGCGGCGCGCCAACGAAGGGCACAATTCTGGATGCGATGTCCGGCGCGCTCGAAAAGCTGCTGGATGCACACAATGTGCACGCGCGCGTGTCGCACGAAGTGATCGCGCAGCCTTTCAACAATCAAAGTGTGCAGGAATTCCGCGTGGAGAACACCGATTTGACGATTCAGAAGATTGATTTTTCCGATCCGCTGGCGCAGAACGACCGAGTGGTGCAGGAGCGTCTTCCGGACCTGATTGGCAAGCCCTACTCGCGCAGCCGCGTGGAACTTTTTGAGTTCGAACAGCTGCGCCCGGTCTATCTGACGCATGCGTATTTAAAAGTGCAGTTCGGGCAGCCCCAGGCGCATTTTGCCGCGAATCCGACGAATCAGCTTTCCGGACAGTTGATTGTTGCGGTGCCGATTGATGTGGGCGTCCCCTATCTTTGGGGCGGCGTGGAATGGAAGGGCAACGATTCCGTTCCGGCGCAGGAGCTGAACAAATTTTCCGCGTTGCTGCCCGGAGACCCGGCGGACGGAAATAAAATTCAATCCATCTGGGAAACGGCGCGGGCGGCGTACGCGCAATTGGGCTTTCTGGACGCGGCGTTGAATCCCGTGCCGACGTTTAATGACCAGACGAAACGCGTGAAGTATGAGGTAGAGGTCACCGAAGGCCCGCAATATCGCATGGGAAAACTTGTGCTCACCGGACTCTCGATGGAGGGTGAACGCCGGCTTAAGAAGGCGTGGAGCATTGCGCCCGGCGCGGTTTTCGATAAGAGCGTGTACGACGATTTCGTCAGCACGGGAATTAAGGCAGCGTTTGTGGGGCTGCCCGTGCACTACGACAAGATCGGCCGTTTTCTCCAGCTGGATCCGCAGAACGCCAAGGTTGATGTGCTGTTGGATTTTCAGTAGGCGGAATTAAGTTATACTGACTCAGATATGTCCAGCGTTTCACGATTGTCGGTCACTACGCCTGCCGCTCCTGCTCCGGCGCTGGATGCGTCGCAGGCGCTCGCCAAGCAGGGAAAACTTTTTACTGCTTTGCGCGGGCTTGATTCCGTGCTGGTGGCCTTTTCCGGCGGAGCTGATTCCGCGTATCTTGCTTGGGCGGCGCATCAGGCGCTAGGCGAGCGAGCGCTGGCCATCACGGCGCTTTCCGCGAGTTTTTCTCGTCACGATCGCGAGCAGGCCGAGGCTTTTATCGCCGCTACCGGGTTGCATCACGAGTTCATCGAAACGCGCGAGCTGGAAAATCCTTTGTACGTCGCGAATAATGCCGACCGCTGCTACCACTGCAAGGACGAGCTGTTCGATCAGATGGATGCTCTGGCGCGGACGCGCGGGTTCGCGGCGATCGCCTACGGAATCAACGCTGACGACACCCGCGATTTCCGCCCCGGCCATCGCGCCGCGCACGAACATCACGTGCTCGCGCCGCTGCTCGGCGCGCAGCTCTACAAGGCTGAGATTCGTTTTCTTTCGCAACAAGCTGGTCTGGCCACGTGGAATCGTCCCGCTTCCGCCTGCCTTTCATCGCGCGTGCCCTATGGCAGCGCCGTGACGCCTGAGCTGCTGGAGAAAATCGATCGGGCCGAGGCCGTGCTTCGCGCGCTGGATTTCCGGCAATTTCGCGTGCGCGCGCATGGCGAGCTGGCGCGAATCGAGATTGCCCCTGACGAACTTGCGCGGGGATTCGAACCTGACGTCTCGCGCCGGATTTCCGAAGGTGTCAAAAGCGCCGGCTTCGTCTTCGTGACCGTGGATTTGGAAGGCTATCGCCAGGGCTCGCTGAATTCCCTTCTTAAAATCAAGTAATGTTGGGGCTTCGCAATAATTTGCGCCGGCGCGGCAAGTAATCACCCGTGTGGAACTTCTGGTTGCGCTTCCTCGTATATCTCTGATAGGAAGGATGGCCGGGCGCCATCACCTAAGGTGCCCGAGATGCCGGCCTCGCAACGGCGAACACAAAAAATGACCCGCTTGCAAAAAGTCGCTTGCGTATCACTGGCAGCCTGCACGGCTCTCCTCGTCGCCGGATGCAGGTCGCAGCCCAGCGCCGAAGGTACGTTCGATAAGACCTTCACGGTGAACGGCCCCGTGCGCATTGAACTGACCAACGGCAGCGGCGATGCCCATATCAGCGCGGGCGCGCCAGGCGAAGTACGCGTCCATGGCGAAATCGAGGTACATTCGTGGTCCGAAAAAAACAGCCAGGAGCGCGCTCAGGAAATCGCATCGAATCCTCCGCTCTCGCAGGAGAGCAATCTGATCCGCATCGGCGGCTCCGGGCTGCATACCAGCAACGTTTCGATTGATTACACGATCGTGGTTCCGGCCGACGCGGAGATTCACGCGGCTACTGGCTCGGGAGACGTGGTGGTGGACGGAATCAAGGGCCCGGCGAATTTTGTTTCCGGTTCCGGCGCGATCACTGCATCCAATATTTCCGGCGACGTGCAGGCCATGACCGGCAGCGGCGGGATCAAATTTTCGCAGGTGCAGGGGCAGGTTCAGGCCACGACCGGTTCGGGCGACATCACGCTGGAGGATGTGCGCAATCAAGTGCGGCTGCACAGCGGCTCGGGCGACATGGAAATCACGAATCCCGCCGGCGCGCTGGAAGCCAGTACGGGGAGCGGAGACATTACGATCAAGGGCGCGTCCGCGGATTTACGGCTGCGGACCGGTTCCGGCGACGTGGACATCGAGGGCAATCCCGCCGGGTCGAACTACTGGGATATTCGCACCAGTTCCGGCGACGTGGCGCTGCAAGTTCCACCCTCGGCGAGTTTCCGCCTGATGGCGCATTCGAACTCGGGCGACATTGACGCCGCGATTCCGATTGTGATGGAAGGCACTACTCAGAAACACGATCTGCGCGCTCGGCTCGGTGATGGCAAAGCGCGCGTTGAGGTGCAGACTTCTTCCGGCAGCGTTTCGTTGAAGTGATGGAAATTTCTAATTCCCCGCGTGCTCTGGCGCTTTCGCGTTAGAATTGCGTTTCGAGTGTAGCTACGCTGCTCATTCTGAGAGGTCTAGTTGTCTCTGCCAGCCCGCGAAAGCCGAGCTGCAATTTGCCGCTCTTTCTGCTCGCTATTCATATTCGGCGTTTTCCTCGTTGCCGCACCAAGTGCCCGCGCGCAAAATGCTGTGCCTGCACCCAGTGCGCCGAAAACGCCTCCCGATGCCATTTCCAAAAAAGACGCGGACCCCGAAACGGAACTGCAAAAGACCATTGCGGATGCAGGGAACGATCGCGGTGCGTTGGTTCGCAATCTGGAGCGCTACCTGCTACGTTTTCCGGACGCGCCGCGAAAAGGAGCCGTGTTTCGCGCGCTCGTGGAATCGTGCGAGCAGGTGCAGGACGACGCGTGCGCCCTCAAGTATTCAGAGCAATTAATCGCCCTGCGCCCCGACGATTCCGAAATTATGATGTTGGCCGTGGGGTTGCTGCAGAAGCAGGGAGACGAATCTAGCCTGACGCGCGCGGCTGGCTACGTCAGCCGCGTGCTGGATCGTGTTGAAAAATCCACCGCGACCGAAAAGCCTCAGCGGGTTTCGGTCGCCGATTGGCAGCAGCATCACGACGAACTGCGCGCCGCGCTCTACAATCTGCGCGGGCAGATCGAAAAATCGCAGCACGATGACGCGGCTGCGGAAAAAGATTTGCGCATGAGCTACTCCGTGCGGCCGAATGCGATCGCCGCGGAGCAGCTTGGCGAGATTGCCGAGATGCGCCGCGACTACGCAACTGCCGCGCAGGAATATTTGCTCGCTTTTGTGCTGCCAGAAGATGGGCCCGTAGGAAAAGTGAACCGGCGCGAAGTGCGCAAGCGCTTGGGAAATGTGTGGCGGCAGCTGCATGGCAGCGAGCAGGGGCTGGGCGAAGCAGTGCTGGCGCAGTACGATTTGCTGGCGGCAGCTGCTAGCACCACAACTGCTGCGCCTTCGGCGGGTCGGGCGGCAGCGAACAAAAGTGCGAAAGACGTTTACGGGTTTGTGCTGCGCAAGGTGGATGGGATGGCCGTTCCGCTGGCGGGTGATCGCGGAAAAGTCCTCGTGCTCAGTTTCTGGGCTACGTGGTGCGGCCCTTGCCGCGAACTCGAGCCACAGTTTGTGCAGGTGGCTAAGAATTACGCGGGAAATACCGGGATTGCTTTTTACGCCGTGAATACAGATGAGGACGAATCGCTGGTCGCGCCTTTTCTGAGCCATGAGAAGTGGGATGTGCCAGTCGTGTATGCCGACGGCCTCGATGATTTTGTGAAAGTGGAGTCGTTGCCCACCGTACTGATTCTCGATCGCGCGGGAAAAATCACCTATCGCATCAATGGCTATCCGCCCGAAGGATTTGCCGAGAACCTCACAACCGCGATTCAAGCCGCCGTCGGCCCCACATCAACCACCCCTGCGCCCTGATCGCTCGCATCGAGTTTTGTCCTTCGCTCGTCATCCTGCTTGCCTTGAGTGATTTCGCGCAAGGAGCGTAGCGAAGCCTGCCTGGCGCACTCCGGAATCTCACTTCGCGTTGCGTCGCGGCGCGAGAATTAGCCTCGCGCGGCTCTCTTCCCTGCCGCATCACGCGCCGCCAGAATCGTGCCCACGTGTATCGCCACCGTGTCCTGCACCCGCCGCGCGTATCCGCCTGCCTGCGTAATCACCACAGGGCATCTGTTGCTGCGCGCGTATTCCATCACCAACGCGTCGCGCTTCCCAAGCCCCTCTATGGTCAAAGCCAGCCCGCCTAACTGGTCTTCGCGATAGGGATCCGCTCCCGCGATGTAAAAAACAATTTGCGGCGAAAAATCAGAAAATGCCGTGTGCAGATGCTTCTCCAGAATCGCCAGATAGTCCACGTCTCCCACGCCGTCTGGCAAGTTGATGTCCATCGTGGATGGCGGCTTCACAAACGGATAGTTATGCAGCTGATGAATGGAAAGTGTGAAGACGTCGTCATCTCCGCCAAAAATTGTCGCGGTGCCGTTACCGTGATGCACATCAGTATCCACCACCATCGCTCGTTCGATCGCGCCGTCGAATTGCAGGCGCCGGATGGCGACGGCCACATCATGAATCACACAAAAACCTTCCCCATGATCGGGACATGCGTGGTGGAACCCTCCGCCAATATTCGCGGACCAGCTATCGCGAAGCGCGCATTGTCCGGCAAGAATCGAGCCGCCCGCCGCGAGCCAACAGGCTTCGATTAGCTCCTTAGAATACGGGATCTCGAGCTGCTGCACCTCGGCATAGGAGAGCGAGCCCGTCTTCAATTTGCGCACGTAATCCGACCTATGCACGCGCAAAACGTCTTCGTCCGTCGCCGGCGCGGGTGCAAGAAAATCGCCGGCGTCAGCGATGCCGCGACGCAATAGCTCTTCGTAAACCAAACGATACTTCTGCGACGGAAATACGTGGTCGCCCAGGTTCAGATCGTACCGCTCGTGGTAGATTAATTTGAAAGGCAGCACGCTGCAGCCAGCGTACCGCGATGCCTTTCCTGGCGCAAATCATCGCTGGAGACGCCCTGCGGCGCGAAGGTTGCTTGCGGATACAAGCCGCGAGCAGCTGTGGTAGAATTTTTGCCGATGCGTCGTGCGCAAGCCATACTCGTCATCGTCGCGCTGCTGGCCACGCCCCTAGCGTTGCTGGCGCGCGCAAACGATTCCGGCATGGCCGATTGCAACGGCATGTGCTGCCTGCCGCATGGCGGGCACCATCATGCTCCGGCGCAGACTCCTTCGCAGCAGCCTCAGAAGGACGATATGGCCTGCCATCATGGCGCGCTGGGCCACATGATGGAGTGCAGCATGAGGTCCGGCCAACCCCGCATGGATTACGGTCTACTCGCGCCGTTTCCACCGGCTCAAACGTCCGGGGTGGCCTCCGTCATTCCGCCGAAAGTATCTAGCATCGGCAACCCGCAGTTCCCCGCCGGCAATTTGTCCGCCGGTTTCCTCGCCGGTCCTTTTCAACCGCCGCGCACCTAGCTTTGTCCGTTAAAGCCGGTAAAAAAATTAAGGACGGAGGCTTTTGTGCGCAAGTTCATTTTCTGCTCGTGTCTCGCGGTGTTTTTGTTTTGTGGCTCGCTGCTGCACGCCACTATTTTCGGAAAGATTCAAGGAATCGTGCACGACCCGCAGCACCGCCCGGTGTCTGGCGCGTCGGTAAAGCTGCAGGCGATCACTTCGGACTGGTCGCAGACAACGCAAACGGATGATAACGGGGAATTTTCTTTCACGAGCGTGCCGGTGGGCGATTACAAGATCACCGTCACGCAGGCAAAATTCCAGACCGCGGAGCAAGCCGTTACTGTGGCTTCGAGCTCGTCGCCCGTTCTGCACTTTCAACTAGCCATCGCGACGCTAAATCAAACTACGGTGGTTGTGGGGCAGGCAGACGTGGCCAACGTGGATTCGGTGACGCCCACGACGCTGGTGGATCGCCTGGATATCGCGCAAACTCCGGGTGCAAACCGCACTAACGGATTGCAGATGATCACCGATTACGTGCCAGGCTCCTACGTGACCCACGACATGCTTCATATGCGCGGCGGCCACCAAGTCGCCTGGTTAATTGACGGCGTGCCGATTCCCAACACGAACATAGCGACGAATCTGGGCCCCCAGATTGATCCCAAGGACATTGATTACCTGGAGGTACAGCGGGGCAGTTACGACGCCGCTTACGGCGACCGAACCTATGGCATTTTCAATATCGTGCCCCGCACTGGATTCGAGCGGGACAATGAAGGAGAACTGATCACCAGTTTCGGCAACTGGTTTCAAACCAACGATCAGCTCAACTTTGGTGGCCACACGCAGCGCTTCGCTTACTACGTCAGCGTAAACGCGAATCGCAGCAACTACGGTCTGCAGACGCCGATTGGGCAGGTGTTTCACGACGCGGAGAACGGCTTTGGGGGATTCGCCTCGTTCATTTTCAACCCGAGTCCGCAGAACCAATTTCGGGTCGTTACCTCGTTACGGCAGGATTATTACCAAATCCCTTACGATCCGGCTCCGAACTCGACCAGTGTCGGTCTGCGCGATAGTGAACGTGAACCCGATGGCTATGTCACTTTCTCGTGGGTCCATACGTTCAATCCAAACCTGCTGACGACCGTTTCACCCTTCTATCATTACAACAAGGCCAGCTATGACGCGTCGCCCAACGATACTCCGGTAATCTCCGACGTCACCCAGACTTCGAACTACGGGGGCTTGCAGGCTTCCTTGAACGCACACGTCTGGAAAAATGACATTCAAGTCGGAGTGTATGGTTTCGCTCAGCACCAGAGCGAATACTTCAATAACGTCTTCAACCCTTGCGGCGTCGGTTGCATGAACGGTCCCGCTTCCACAGGCGCGATCACCGGAGGACTCGAGGAATTTTACGTGGACGATAAGTTCAAGGTGACGTCGTGGCTCACCTTGACGGCCGGCTTTCGGCAATCACACTTCGCTGGGGACGAGGTTGAAGACCACGTCTATCCCCGATATGGCGTCGCCATCCAGGTTCCGCATCTGAACTGGGTCTTTCGCGGGTTCTGGGGCGGCTTCTACCAGGCACCTCCTTTGCTCACCGCGACGGGGCCTCTGCTCGATTTGGCAATCAACCAGAATTTGAAATTTGGACCTCTGTTCGGCGAACGCGATCGCGAATACCAGCTTGGCGTCACGATTCCGTATCGCGGGTGGGCTCTGGATGCAGACACGTTTCAAACCTATGCGCGCAATTGGCTGGATCACAACAATATCGGCGAATCCAACATTTTCTGGCCGATTACCTGGGATAAGGCTCTGATTCAGGCATGGGAACTCACCCTGCGGTCGCCCCGTGTCTGGAACCGCGGTCAATTTCACCTCGCCTATTCAAATCAGATTGCCCGAGCGAGCGGGCCCATTACGGGCGGTTTGATCTGCCCTCCGAACAACCCGCAATGCCCACTCCTCATAGCGCCTGGGTATTCACCGGTGGACCACGATCAGAGAAATACGCTGAACGTGGGATTCAACGCAACGCTTCCGTGGCAATCGTTCGCTTCGACCAACGTCTACTACGGCTCGGGCTTCACGAACGGAACACCGAATGCCCAGTATCCTGGCAACTATCTACCGCAACACACCACGTTCGACGTTTCGCTGGGGAAATCTTTCGGCGAGAAATACACGGTGGGATTCACCGCGCTCAACGTGGCAAATCGCCGCGTGCTGCTCGACAACAGCCTTACCTTCGGCGGCTTTCATTTCAACGACCCGCGCGAAATCTACGTCGAATTCAAATGGAGGTTCCACTACTGAGGAAAAAAATCAGCATCTTGGTTATCATCAGAAGCGGACCGCGCCAACCGGCGGCACGAGGCAAATTGTGAAAGTGTTTTGCACGCGAGTACTACTGCTGCTGGCGATTCCCGTAATCGTCGTGATCGCGGGATTTTTTTGGCTGTGCTCGACGGGCTTAAACGCTCGCGACATGCCCGGCTCGTTGGAAACTCGGTTGGCGATAACCCTGCAACGCCTCGCCATTCCCCGCGCCGAGCGCGAGTTGAGCAATCCGATGCAAGCGACCCCGGAGCTTTTGGTGGAAGCGCGTCGGCATTTCGCGGACCACTGCGCCAGCTGCCACGGCAACGATGGCAGCGGCGCAACGGAGATGGGACAAAAACTCTATCCGCGCGTGCCGGACATGCGCCTGCCGCAAACGCAAAATCTTTCCGATGGTGAGATTTACTACATCATTGAAAATGGCGTGCGCTTCACCGGCATGCCCGCATGGGGCGCAGGCGGCACGAACGATCACGACACATGGCATCTGGTGCTGTTCATTCGCCATCTGCCGAAATTGACTGAAGAGGATTTGCAGGACATGAAAGAACACAACCCACGCAGCCCTGCCGACATAAAAGAAGAAGAGCGCGAAAACGAGTTTTTGAATGAGCCGTCAGATCCACACAAACCGTCGCATCCGAACTAAAGGAGAAGTGATTATGCGCACAATTGCTGCCGCAATCCTGATATGCCTGGCGTTTTCGCTCGTAACGCTCGCCCACGGCACGGACAAACACGTGCTCGGCACAGTAACGAAAATTACCGATAGCGAAGTAACCGTGCAGGGGCAGGATGGTCAGCTGCAAGTAGTCAAGATCGTGCCGGCCACCTCGTTCGTGAAGAGCGGCGCCAGCGCGAGCATCAAGGATCTAAAAGTGGGCGATCGCGTGGTGATCCACGCGAAACCGGTGGGAGACGATTTGATCGCGCACGAAGTGCGCTTCGGCAAGCCGCCGACGGCGACCCCCGCTACCAAGAGCAATTGAACTGCGGCCTCAGTTCTCGCGTTCTAGGATGAAATCGGGCACGGCTAGCAATGCGCGCCGGTATTCGGTGTCTGGCAGGACTTCCAAGCTGGCTTTCGAGCGACGCACGTATTCCTTTGCCAGCTTTGTGGCGCGGTCCAGTGCTCCCGTTTCGCGCACCAGCTTGGCGATTTCTTCCGCTCGCACGCTGCGGAAATCACGCTCTTCCAGAACTTTTTCAACCATCCACCGTCCGTCGTTGCTCGCATGCGTCTCGCCATTGCCATCGGCACTCGCCGTGTGCGACGCCCCATGCGCGTGAGCCTGGGCCTGCAGCGCGAAAATCAGCGGCAGCGTGACTTTTCCTTCCTTCAGGTCGCTCAATACCGGCTTGCCCAATTTTTCAGGCGACGCGGTGAAATCGAGCAGATCGTCCACCAACTGAAAGGCGAGCCCTGCATCGCGTCCGTAATTCGCGAGGCCGTCTTCGATTTCCTTCGATTGCTTGCCCAGCACGGCGCCCAGGCGCGCGCATCCGCTGAACAGACAAGCGGTTTTGCGGTAAGCGAGTTCGGTGGCTTCGGCTTCGTTCAAATCGATCTGGCCAAGGCGAGTGAGCTGCAGCAGTTCGCCCTCGACCATGTTTTGCGTGAGATCAATCAGAATATCGAGCACCGCGAAATTGCGTTCGCGCAAGGCCATTTCGAACGATTGCATGTACAGCCAGTCGCCCGCCAGCACGCTCATGTGATTCCCCCAGCGTGCATTCGCGCTAGGCCGGCCGCGCCGCGTATTCGCGCCGTCAATCACGTCGTCGTGAATCAACGTCGCGCTGTGAATCATCTCCACCACCGCGCCCAGCCGGATCGCGCTCTCGCCGCGATATCCCGAAGCCCCCGCCGCCAGCAGCAACAGCGCGGGACGCAGCCGTTTACCACCGCCTTCGCGCAGGTAACTGGAAATTTCGCACACCGGTTCGATCGCCGCGCTGTTTTGCGCCGCAATTTCCTGCTCGACGAGCGCTAAATCGTCGCGCACCAGATCGAAAATGCCTTTTGCGATTTGGACAGCGAAAGCCATCCTGGGGTTCACCTTGGCCGGGCTGGAATTTCCAGGCCGCCTAGCCGGAAAAACCGTCTGAAATTCGCCGCCGTCGCGGCGGCAACTTCTTCGCGGCCCAAGTTTCTCACATTCGCGAGCGTCTGCGCTACCTCCACGACGTTGGCCGGCTCATTTCGTTTGCCGCGGCGCCCCTGGGGCGAAAGAAAAGGCGAATCGGTTTCGGTGAGGATTTGGTCGAGCGGCAGCTCCCGCGCCACGTCACGGATCAGCTGCGATTTCGGGTAGGTCACATTCGCGGCGAAGGAGATCAGAAAGCCCATGTCCAAACCGCGCTGCGCTTCGCGCAATGTGCCGCCGAAGCAGTGAAAAATTCCGCCCAAGCCGGTGGGCTTCCAGTCTTTTTCAAGGATCGCCAGGCAATCGTCCCACGCATCGCGGCAGTGAATCACGATCGGCAGCTTCGCCGCCCGCGCCTGCTGCAATTGCCTGCGAAATACCGGATGCTGCACTTCGGGCGGCGGCTCCTCGTAATGATAATCGAGCCCCATTTCGCCCCAAGCAATCACTCTGGGATCCTTCGCCAGCGCGTGCAGCTGCGCGTAATGCGCTTCCTGTGCGTCGGCCGCATGCTGCGGATGGATTCCGATGGTCGCGTATATCCAGTCGTAATCTTTGGCTACCGAGAGCGCTGCATCCAACCGGTCCGGCCCCGACCCGCCGCTGCCGATAGCCAAAACCACTGACACGCCAGCCGTCCGCGCTCGTTCCAGCATCTCCGCCCGGTCGCCATCGAATTCCTCAGATTCCAGATGCGCGTGTGAATCAATAATCTCCAAATTTGCCGCCACTCCGTTTCTGTTTTTGACTCAGTAGTGCCGGCGTCCCGCCGGCTCTTTGCCGTTACCCTTGCCGTGCTCTGCGCCCGCTGCGTCTCTGCGGTAGGAATTCGCGATCGCAGTCGATCTTGCCCGTCATCCTGAGCGCAGCGAAGGATCTCTCTTCGCCTTCTAAACCTGCGCCCTCAGCCTCACTTCACCTTCGCCCCAGCCGGCACATCCTCCGCAAACGTACAGAGCACTGGCTTGCCGTCCGGGCCGACGGATGCAGCCAGCAACATCCCATTCGATTCCAACCCGCGCATCTTCCGCGGCGCCAGATTCGCCACAATCACCACCTTGCGCCCTAGCAAATCTTCCGGCGCATAGGAAAGCGCAATCCCCGCCAAAACCTGCCGCACCTCGTCTCCAATATCCACCAGCAACTTGAGCAGCTTGTCCGCGCCCGGTATGCGCTCCGCCGATTTCACCACGCCCACGCGCAACTCCACCTTCGCAAAATCCTCAATCCCAATTTTCGCCGCGACAGCAGGCGCAGCCGCCGCTCCCGCCGCGGCGCCAGCAGCCGAACTCGACGTAGCATCCACCCCAGCCGCCGCCGGCTGCGCACTTCCCGGATTCCGTATCTCGTTTTCCATGGTTTCAATCCTCTCCAATATTTCCTTCTTCTCCGCGCGTGGAAAAACCCCTTCCGGCTTCCCAATCCGCGTTCCCGGCTGCAATCCACCCCATTGCAAATCGTTAATGCTGACGCTTTCGATTTTTCCTGCTTGCCCAAGCTGCTCCCAAATCTTTTGCGTCGCATCGGGAATCACGGGATGCGCCAGAACGGAGACAATCCTGAGCGATTCCGCAGCAATATACAGTACTTGCTCCAACCGCGTCCTTTGCGCAGGGTCCTTCGCAAGCGCCCAAGGTTTCTCTTCGGCCAGGTATTTGTCGGCGATCGCCACAAACCCCCAGATTATTGTCAGCGCATCCGAGAATTCGAATTTGTCGTACGAGCTCCGGATGGTTGTATGAAAAGCCGTCGCAGCAATCTGGTGAAGGTTCGCCGGCGCGGCGGCTTGGGCCGGGACATTGCCGCCGCAGTAATTTTCGATCATGGTAAGCGTGCGACTAGAAAGATTGCCCAGGCCATTCGCCAAATCCGCGTTGTAGCGAGTAATCAGCGCATCCTTGCTGAAATTTCCATCCTGCCCAAACACAACTTCGCGCAACAAGTAATACCGCAGCGCATCATTCCCCAGCACCTTCACAATCGGCTCGGCATAAGCCACGTTGCCCTTCGACTTGCTCATTTTTTCCTGCTCGAAGAGCAGCCAGCCGTGTGCGCGGATCTCCTTCGGCAGGGGCAGCTCGGCAGCCATTAGAAATGCCGGCCAGTACACCGCGTGAAAGCGAATGATTTCCTTCCCGATCATGTGCACGTCCGCTGGCCAGTACTTGAAATCCGCACCGTCGTGCTCGCCATCTACGAAGCCAATCCCACTCATGTAGCTGGTGAGCGCGTCGTACCACACATAAAAGACATGCTCGGGGTCGTCCGGCCAGGGGATTCCCCACTTGATGGTCTTGCGGCTGATGGAAATATCTTTCAAACCGCTTTTTACGAAGCTGATTACTTCGTTTCGCCTGAAGTCTGGCTGAACCGATAACCGCCGGGTCGGATTCAGTTGAGTAATGCTCGACTCGGGAATTTGTACTGGCGGCGCCGAGGGCTGAATGAATTCGGGGTTGTCTTGGTAAAGTTGAAGAAGCCGGTCTTGAAAAGCTGACAACCTGAAAAAGTAATTCTCTTCGGAAATCAACTCCGCGGGACGACCGCAAATTTGACAGTTCGCTGGCTCCGGCGTGTCGCTCACGTACAAATTGTCGTAAATGCAGTAGCGGCCTTCATACTTTGCTTTGTAAATCGCTCGCTTCGACGGCTCCAAATGCTTGTCTCGCTCGAGCGTCCGCCGAACCAGATTTTGCACCGCCCGAGCATGCCGGGTCTCAGTCGTGCGTATGAAATGTGTGAACTGAATCCCCAGCAGCTTCCACAGATCGCGAAAAATCTGCTGGTTACGGTCCACCAAATCCGCCGGCGAGATGCCCAGCTTCTCTGCCGCCCGCTCGATATTCACTCCGTGCTCGTCAGTGCCGGTAAGATACGCCACGTCGTAACCGCACATGCGCTTGTAGCGCGCAATCACGTCGCACACAATCGTGGTGTACGCCGACCCGACGTGCGGTCGCGAGTTCGCGTAATAAATTGGAGTGGTCAGGTAGTACTTCGGCTTGGCGTTATCCATGAACTAAGCGGGTTTCCCGTCCGGCTTCGCGATCTCCGGTTGCGCTTCGAGCCATTTCTGAAATTGGTAAGTGGCCGCTTCCAGCACCTGCTTCAACGGAATCCCCTTCTGCGCCGCGATCCGCCGACAGTCTTCGTACTCCGGAGTGGCGTTCAACACCGACCCATGCATTCGCGAAATTTTTATGCGCACTTCGCCAAACGGCGTTTCCAACGTTACCGATTCCCGCGCCAGCGTCCTGCGCCGCACATCATGCGTCCGTATCCCGATCGTCGTCGTCTCGCGGAATAACAGGTCCATCAGCCGGCTCACGTTGTGCGGCTCGCTCAACAGCGTCAGCAGCATTCCCGGCCGGTTCTTCTTCATCTGCACCGGCGAAGAGAATACGTCCAGCGCCCCAGCTTCCAGCGCGCGCTCCACGAAATATCCGTAGATTTGCGGGCTCATGTCGTCAATGTTCGTTTCGATCACGGTCACCGGCGCGTCCCAATATTCTCCCGCCTGGCTGACGGCTGTTTCGCCGATCAGCAGCCGCAGCACATTCGCTTTTTCCTTCAAGTCCGCGCTGCCCGCGCCGTAGCCAATGGCTTTCAGCGTCATTTCCGGAATCTCGACGTATCGCGTCGCAAGCGTGGTAGCGATCGCCGCGCCCGTCGGCGTCACCAATTCTTTCGCGATCCCGCTGGTAAACATCGGTGCGCCCTTGAGCAACTCGGCCGTCGCCGGCGCCGGCACGGGCAGCACGCCGTGCGCGGTCTTCACCTGCCCCGAGCCCACGTCCAGCGCGGAGCAGGCAAATTCATCAATCCCCAGCAGCTCGAATCCGATCGCCGCACCCACGATGTCCACAATCGAATCCACCGCGCCCACTTCGTGAAAATACACCTGTTCCACAGGCAGTTGATGAACCTTCGCTTCCGCCTCCGCCAGGCGGGTAAATATTTTGCGCGCTCGCTCCGCCGCGCGCGGTGCAAGTTTCGCGTTCTCAATTCGCTGCAGGATGATCGAAAGACCGCGGTGATGGTGCCCTTCGCTCGTCTCGACCTTCACGTGCGTCGCGAAAATCTCGCCGCGCTTCACTTTCGCAGCCGAAATGGACCAGCCCTCCAGGCCCAGCTTGCGCAGCTCGGCTTCGATCGCGCGCAAGTCCGCGCCCGCATGCACCAGCGCTCCCAGCACCATGTCGCCGCTGATGCCCGAAAAACAATCGAAATAAACGTGCCGCAACGTTTTCATCGGATGGTCTTGCACAAATCCCGCCAAATCGCGAAAAAACGATACTAGTCTGGCCTCCCAACGCTGTCAAATCTCCCAGCAGCAGCGGCTTTGACGCTTTCCGCTGCTTTACCTATAATCGCCGGATTCACTTTGCACAGGGAGCCACGTGTACAAAGCCGTCGAAGACCGGTTTCGCAAGGCGCTGCGCTATCACATTCACGAACGCTATAAGACGGACGTGCCCATCGTCACCGAGCGCCCGCCCAAGCTTTCCATGGGCGAAGCCGCCTCGCCGGTCTGCTTTGAGCTGGCCAAGCGCCTCAAGAAGCCGCCCCGCGCGCTGGCGCAGGAAATCGCTAATTCCCTGAAACCGATTGCCGGAATCGCGCGCGTGGAAGTCGCAGGCGGCGGCTACCTGAACGCTTTCTTCGACCGCGCCGCTTTCTTTCGTTCTGCGGCGGAGGAAGCCGGACGCCAGGCGGTAACCGCCGAAGCCGGCGCGACGAAAACTGTCGTCGAGCACACCAGCATCAACCCGAACAAGGCCGCGCACATCGGGCACCTGCGCAACGCAGTCCTGGGCGACACGTTCGCGCGCTTGTTGCGCCACTCCGGACGCCGCGTCGAAGTGCAGAATTACATAGACAATACCGGCGTCCAAGTTGCCGACGTGGTCCTCGGCTTTCTGCATCTGGAGAGAAAATCGCTGGCCGAAGTTCAAGCGCTCACGCAAGCCCCGAAATTCGATTATCTGTGCTGGGATTTGTACACGCGCGTGACGCTGTTTCTAGCCGAAGACAAATCGCGACTGGAATTGCGCAACCACACGTTGAAGGAGATCGAAGAAGGCCACGGCGACGCGGCAAAGATGGGCGAAATCGTCGCCACCGCCATCAACTACTGTCACCTGCACACGCTCGACCGGCTCGGCATCGACTACGATCTCCTTACGCAAGAGAGCGACATCCTGCACCTGAAATTCTGGGATGCCGCATTCGAATTACTGAAACGCAGCGGCGCCGTGCAACTAGCGACGGCCGGAAAAAATGCTGGCTGCTGGGTGATGCAGCTGCCTTCCGACAAGGAGGCTGGTGCGAAGCTGGCCGCGGAAGGTGCGGAACCTGCCTCCGGCAATGCGACCGAAGAACCGCCGGAAGAAGCCGAAGCTAAGATTATCGTGCGCTCTACGGGCACCGTAACCTATGTCGGCAAAGATATCGCGCTGCATCTCTGGAAGTTCGGCCTGCTCGACCGCGATTTTCACTATCACCGTTTCTACCAGCATCCCGATGGACACCAAGCATGGATCACCGCCAGCGAACGCGACGATCCCGGCGCGCCCGCGTTTGGCCACGCCCACGAAGTCTTCAACGTGATTGATTCGCGCCAGTCATATCCGCAGCAGGTCGTGGTTGCGGGGCTGCGCGCGCTCGGCTACAACGACGAAGCGGATCACCTGAAGCACTTCGCTTACAACGTGGTCGCGCTCACGCCGCGCTGCGCGCTGGAGATGGGCTACGAGATTCCGCCGGAGGATGCGAAGCGGCCCTACGTGGAAGTGAGTGGACGGAAGGGCCAAGGCGTGAAAGCCGACGATCTCCTCGACCGCCTAGAAGCCAGCGCCCACGAGGAAGTGGATTCGCGCCATCCAGACACCCCCGACGCCGAGCGCGCCGCGGTCGCTCATGCCGTCGCCATCGGCGCGCTCCGCTACTTCCTGCTGCGCTTCACACGCTCCACGGTAATCGCCTTCGACTTCAAGGACGCGCTAAGCTTCGAAGGCGAGACCGGTCCCTACGTGCAGTACGCCGTGGTCCGCGTGAATGGCATCCTCCGTAAAGGCGCGGAGCTGGATCCGAGCCTCGCGGTAGAAGACGCTGCGAACATTGCCAGGCTTAAGACCGGTGAGCTGGACGCCAGCCGCTTTCTGGCTTCACCGGACTACGAAGACATATGGGATCTGGTACTGCTCGCGGGATCGTTGGACGCCCGGCTGGAGCTTGCGCTGGCGGCGCAGGAACCCGCCAACGTCGCGCGCTTTGCATTCGAGTTGGCGCAGGCCTTCAACGGCTTCTACCACAAACACAATATCAACAGAGAGCAGGACGCGGAGAAGCGGGCGTTCTTACTTTATGTGACCACGCTCGTGCGCGAACAACTCGTCTCGACGCTCGCCCTGCTAGGCATCACCGCGCCGGAAAAGATGTGACAATTTTTCGCTATGGCCGTCATCCTGCTTGCCCTGAGTGATTTTGCGAAGGGAGCACAGCGAAGCCTGCCTGCTGCGGGCGGGGATCACTCTTCGGTGTTTCCGGCCTCGTACTCCGCGGGAATTGACGCTACAGCTTCATCGCGAAGTCAACGATGGAGCGAATCGCCACGCCCGTCGGCCCTTTCGCCAGCCAGGGTTTCCCATCATCGACCCAGCACGTCGCCGCAATATCCAGATGGATCCAAGGCGTATCTTCCGCAAATTCCTTGATGAACCACGCGCCGGTGATCGCCCCGCCGCCCTTGCCTGAGCCGGTATTGCGAATGTCCGCGATATTGCTTTTGATCATTTCCTCGTACTCGTCGTCCATGGGCATGGGCCACATTTTTTCCCCGACGGCTTTGGCGCTCTCAAGGAACTGGTCGAGGTATTCGCGCGGCGTGCCGAACGCGCCCACATGCACGTTGGCGAGCGCCACCTGGATCGCACCGGTGAGCGTGGCTGCATCAATCAGGTGCGTCGCGCCAAGCTTGCGCGCATAAAAAACGCCGTCGGCCAGAACCATGCGGCCTTCCGCGTCGGTATTGATCACTTCAATCGTCTTGCCGGACATCGCAACCTGCACGTCTCCAGGTTTCTGCGCGCGCCCGCCGGGCATGTTCTCCGTGGCGGGAATTACGGCGATCACCGGGACCGACGGCTTCAGGTAGGCTATCGCACGCATCGCGCCGAGCATGGTGGCTCCGCCACCCATGTCGTACTTCATTTTCTCCATGTTCTCCGCCGGCTTGATGGAAATGCCACCCGTGTCGAACGTGACGGCTTTGCCCACCAATCCGAGAACTGGCGCATCAGGACGCGCATTTTCCGGCGTGTAACGGATCACGATCACGCGCGGCGGCTCGACGCTGCCCTGCGCGACGCCGATGAGCGCGCCCATCTTCAGCTCGGAGATCTTTCGCTCGTCGAGAATTTCAACGCCCAGGCCGACTTCCTTGGCCATGGCCTCAGCGCGAGCCGCGAGCATGCGGGGCGTGAGGCGGTTGGAAGGCTCGTTGATCAAATCACGCGCGAAATTCTGAGATTCCGCGATCACCCGTCCGTGTTCGACGGCTTCGGGCAATTTGCCATTCTGAACAGCGTCGAAACCGGCGAGCAGCACCGACTGGATTTCGCGATTTGTTTTCTTGTCGGTCTGATACTTGTTGGATTCGAAATCGGCGACGCCAAGTCCTTCGGTGACAGCCTGCGCGGCGGCGGGTCCGCGTTCGCCTTCGCGCGCAAGGAAAATAAACTTCTTCACGCCGCGCGATTTCAAATGGCGCAGCGCGGTGCCGGCAATTTTGCGCAAGTCCGACTGCGCGAATTTTTCGGGCTTGCCTGCGCCCACAAGGAGCAGCCGCTTGGCGTCCAAACCTTCCGGGAAATGAACGAGCACAAGCTCGAGCGCCTTGCCAGTGAGTTCACCGGTAGCGACCAGCGCGGCGAGCCGGCCGTCCATAGCGTGGTCAATGTCGCTTAAAATTCCATCAATTCTATTTTCTTTGTCAAAAATGTAGGTGACGATCGCATCGGCCTGAATCGAAGAGTACGGCTGGTTCTCCAGTTGAATCTGCATAGCTCCCTTTCACTTTTAGCGCCGGCGAGAGCGATACATCGCCTCGCTGGCTTCGCGTTTTGCTTCTTTTTGTTTTTCGGATTCGCGGCGGTCGTGGAACTTTTTGCCCTGCGCCACGGCCAATTCGCATTTGGCGATGCCGTCCCGGAAATAAATCTTCGTCGGGACGATGGTCATGCCCTTCTGCTGGGTCTGCACAAGCAAGCGGTCAATCTCACGACGGTTCAGCAGCAGCTTTCGTTTTCGCAGGGGATCGTGGTTGCGGTAACCTCCGGCAAGATACTCGGGAATATGGCAGTTTACCAGCCACGCCTCGCCAAGGCGAATCTCGGCGTAGGCCTCTCGCAGGGTCCCCTTCCCTTCGCGGAGCGTTTTAACCTCGGTGCCAACCAGCACCATGCCGGCTTCCAGGCTGTCCAGGAGATGGTAGTTGTAGGAGGCCTGGCGATTCTGCGCAACAATCTTGACGCCTTCGTGTTGAGATTTATCAGGCTTGGATTTCACAGCATAACTATCATAGCCGCCGGAGCCGAGTCGCCGCAAGTCACAGACGATGACGGATTTCCGGGCACTCGCGCCCGAATTCACGGAACTTTCACCCAAACCGGCTGAGGCCCTTCTATTATTCATACGTCTAACACAACTTTGGGATTCCTTGCCGCATCGGAAGACGGGTGCTAGACTCTTGAGGAAATAGCCTACCCGTCGGAGGAGTGCTTTTGCGCCGTTCCAGATATTTGCCATTCCTAGTCGCCGCTGCCCTGCTGCTGGGCGGATGCCCTAAGGGCAATGAAGACTACGAAGAGGCCCGAAAGGCCAACGCCCTCCAGGATTACGACACCGCGCTGGTGCACTACGAACGTGCCGCCCGCTCCGACCCTACAAACGCCGAATACAAGCTCCGTGCCGCCCAGGCTCGTTACGATGCCGGGCAATTCCACGTGCAGCAGGGCAAAAAAGCGCTCAAGAACGGGGACCTGCAGCTTGCGCTAGGCGAATTCCAGAAGGCGCAGCTGATTGATCCTTCGAATACGGCGGCCGACCAGGAAGCGAAGCGGACGATGGATCTGATGAACGGGCAGAACGGGCCTAAGGCGCTGAATCCCGCTACGAAACCGGACGAGCAGATTCTGGCGCAACCACCGGAACTGAAGCCGCTATCGCGCGACCCGATCAACGGCCTCAAGATGACCAACGACGCGCGCGTCGTTTACGAGACGATCGCGAAGCTCGCGGGGTTGAGCGTGATTTTTGATCCGGACTTCACTTCACGGCGAATCACCGTGGATTTCCCGAGCGTGACGCTGGAGCAGGCGCTGGATGCCGTATCGCTGGAGAGCAAGGCGTTCTGGAAGCCGGTTACTTCGAACATTATTTTTGTGGCGCAGGACCAGCCGCAGAAGCGGAAAGATTTGGACGATGAGGTTGTACAGACTTTTTATCTTTCGAACACCTTGACGCCGCAGGATCTGACAGAAGTGGTAAACGGGTTGCGTGTGCTGCTGGATCTGCACCGGTTGCAGCAGGTGAACGCGCAGAATGCCATTGTGATTCGCGACACACCGGATAAATTGCTACTCGCCGCGAAAATTATTCGCGATATTGATAAGGCTAAGCCGGAAGTATTGATTCACGTGCAGGTGATGACCGCCAGCATGGATCGTTTGCGCGATTTGGGGATTTTGCCGGGGCAGACGGTCTCGTTGGCTTTCACGCCGCGGTCTTCGCTTGGACCTTCTACTTCGACGTCGACGACCACCAATACGACGACTCAGAGTGTGCCGCAGGTTTTATTGAGCCAACTGAAGAACCTGGGGAGTTCCGACTGGGCGCTCACATTGCCAGGGGCGACAGCAAACGCCATCTTGACTGACGACCGCACGAAAATTCTGCAGGATCCGGAATTGCGCGTAACCGATGGCCAAAAAGCCACATTGAAGATTGGTTCGAAGGTGCCGGTGGCGACGGGCAGCTTTCAGGCGGGAGTCGGCGTCGGTGTTACGGGCAGCTCTGGAGTGGTCAATCCCCTGGTGAACACGCAATTCCAGTACATCGACGTGGGCGTTAACATTGAAATTACACCGCGCGTGCATCCGGATGGCGACATCAGTTTGAAAGGAACCGTGGATGTGTCGCAAATTACGGGGACGAGCAATATCGGCGGAATCAACCAGCCGGTAATCGGGCAGAAAAAAACGGAAATTGACGTGAGGCTAAAGGAAGGCGAGCAAAACATTCTGGCGGGCTTGATCGAGCGCACGGATACAAAAAACATAAATGGCATTCCAGGACTTGGTGAAGTGCCGCTGATGGGGTATTTGTTTTCGGATAACAGCCACGAAATCGAAGAGGATGAAACGCTGATCGTGATGACGCCACACATACTGCGCTTGCCGTCGTTGACGGCTGCAAATCTGCAATCCATGGCGGCGGGCACCGATTCGAACGTGCGCGTTTATCGAGGAGAAGAGACGCCAGCGACCGCGGTACCTGCGGCAGCGCCAGAGCCTCCTGCTCTGCGACAGAATTCTGGCAATGTTGCACCCACGCCGGGCGTGACGCCGGCTGCGATGGCGCAACCTGCTCCCGCGCAGGGCACGAGCGCTGCGGCGCAGCTTCATTTCGAGCCGGCCACGGTAGTGCTGAAGGCTGGCGACACGACTACGCTGGGCCTGGCGGTTTCCAACGTGCGCGATCTGTATTCGATTCCACTGATGATTCACTTTGATCCAGCGGTGGTCCGCGTAGAAGAGGTGCGTGACGGCGGATTTCTATCCGGCGGATCGCAGCAGGTGGCCGTGGTGCAGAGAATCGATCAACAGCAAGGGCAGGTGATTGTCTCCGCGACGCGCCAGCCCAACACGCCCGGAGTGAATGGAACTGGAACGGTGTTCGGTTTCGTGGTGCGCGCTGTCGGACCCGGGACCGCGCGGCTGCAAATTCTTCAAGTAAACGCTCATGATTCGCAGCAACAGACGATTCCGATGGTTTCCGGAGAAGCCACGATCCAGGTGCAGTGAGGCGCGATGAATTGGAATCGTTTCAAGCCGAAACCCCATTTTGCGCGGCCGCGGTTCTCCGGGCTTTCTCTTGCGCTGAGTCGCGGCCGACGCGGTTCTGCTGCGTCTGAGTCCGGAATGTCACTGCTGGAATTGGTAGTCGCCTGCGCCATCTTGCTTGTTCTGGCGACGGCTTCGATCCCGATTGCGCGCAACACGATCAAGTGGAAAAAAGAAGAGGAACTGCGCTGGGATTTGCGCCAGATGCGCGAAGCGATTGACCGCTACAAGGACGCGTCGGACAAAGGGCAAATCCAAGTGAAGGCCGGGACCGAAGGATATCCGGAGGGCCTCGATTCGCTGGTCAAGCCGACTCCGCTAACCGGAACCGCCGCTGACAAACGGATTCGGTTTTTGCGCGAAATCCCGATGGACCCCATCACCAAGAACAAAGATTGGGGGCTGCGTTCGGTCCAGGATGACACCGATTCGACTTCTTGGGGCGGGCAGGACGTGTTCGACGTGTATTCGAAAAGTTCCGGAACAGCGATGGACGGTTCGAAATATTCTGATTGGTAGATGGGTTCGCTGGGGCAACTGAGGATATTGATGCGCGAAGGGTTCAACACGAGGACGATTCTTGAGCGGCGCGGCTTGGCGCAGCGCGGATTCACCCTACTGGAACTGATGGTGGTGATGGCGATCATCGTAATTCTGATGACCATCGCCACTGCGAAATTCGAACAAATGGTAGTGAGGGCGCGAGAGGCGACGCTGGCCTCCGACCTGAAGGTGCTGCGGCAGGCGATTCAGGACTACACACGCGACAAAGAATGCGGCCCTTCTTCGCTGGACGATCTCGTGAGCAACAATTACTTGCGCTCGGTGCCGAAAGATCCAATCTCCAACCAAACCGATTGGGTTACAAAGTCCGATGACGTCTCGCTCAGCCCCGAACAAAGCTGCTACGGCATCAGCGATGTGAACTCCTCATCCGACCGTCTATCGCCATTTACCAGCACGCCGTACAGTTCCTGGTAGTCCGCAAACGCTTTGATTTTCCACGCGCGTCCAATTTTTCTGCCGCGCTTAACGCTTCTGCTGCGCTCAATCGAAACGAAATTCTCGCCCGGCCGTTGCCGTTTGACGGCACCCCATGCATCCGCTATCATGCTTACGCGGGGTGGAGCAGCCTGGTAGCTCGTCGGGCTCATAACCCGGAGGTCGTTGGTTCAAATCCAACCCCCGCAACCAGCTATCTTTCTGAAACACGAACGGCTTAGCGATCGCAACATCGCTAGGCCGTTTTTATTTGGGGGCGGTTAAGGGGCCGGAATTCCAGAGAGGCGGTCCCAAACGATGCTCCCTAACTGTCCGGCAGCAGCCCTTGAATCTTTACCGAACACGTGGTTTTGGTCAGGGGCCCGGTTTCGCCGTTAACCTGGATTTAATGTGCGAATTGAAGGCCAGCACAGAACAACGCTCGCTAGGTCAATTAGATCACTGGACCTGTTAATTTTGACAATTCCTGATACGTCAAACTCTTGCTATCAATGCACCACCCGCCGTGGACGTGGCCGAGTCAGCTCAAGCGGGTCAAAAGTAACTGCCCACGCGGGGAGTCACCGGATCAGCGTCCCGCACTGAACTTGGTCCAAGCTCCCGGTGCCTCGGGCTTCCGATGTCCGCGCTGCCCCCCAGCGGCGGGAGTTTTCCGAAGTTGCGGCCAGAGCAAAGCGCCACCCTGGAGCTCAGGCATGAGCATGCAAGCACAACCTGCCCGCCGGATGCAAGCCGCGACTCGCGAACTCGGTGAGATTACAATTGTTGACATCAAAGGGCGGATCACGATCGGCGAAGGGAATGTGATGCTCCGCGAAATCGTGGTCGGCCTCTTGGAGAAGGGCAAGAGGCAAGTCCTTTTGAATATGATGGACGTAGCGTACCTTGACAGCGCCGGGATCGGAGAGCTTGTTCGCTCGCACACGAGCGTCCGCAAGCAGGGTGGTCAATTGAAGCTTGCCAATGTTAACAAGAAGGTGCAGGAGCTTTTGCAAAAGACGATGCTGTCAGCGGTCTTCGACATTCATCAGGACGAGACCAGCGCCGTGAAATCGTTCGTTTTGTCCTCCAAAGCGGCTTGGTAGAACCGGCTTTCGTCTACTTCTTGACCGCTACCTCTTTCCGGTAACTGCGTTTGCCAGGCGCCAGTCGATTGGCGGGATAATCCCTTTTCCTAACCTTTGGTTTCGCTACTACGGGGAGTATGATGGCGTTCAAATCGCGTCTTTGATATTCCGTATTGCTCGGGAGGTCGGCCATTATTACCTCAGCCGAACGCGAGGCGTTGTTCGTGCGCTTCTCAGAAACCCGCGAACTCGTCCATCACACCGCTCACGGGCTCACGCCCCAGCAACTTCAATGCCGCCCCGACGCGAGCCGCTGGTCGGTAGCAGAAAACCTGGAGCACATCACGATCGTCGAGCAGAGCATCGTCGCCGGCCTGGCTCGGACGCTCGAGATGCCGCCGCAGCCCGAAAAGAGATCTGCTGTGACCGACGAACAGCTGCTGGCAAACTTTGGCCGCGTGCTCCAGCCACTCACCGCGCCCGAACGCCTGCTCCCCACTTCGCGTTGGCCGGTCGCCGATCTTCTAAACGAATTCGACGCCGCCCGCCGGCGCACCATAGAATTCGCCGCCACCGCGGCCGATACGAAGGAGTTGCGCCACTATTTCATGCCGCATCCCTTCTTCGGCGAACTCGATTGCTACCAATGGTTCATTCTCGCCGCCGGCCACTCCGCCCGCCACTGTAATCAATGCGCCGCCATAAAGGCGTCCGCCGGCTTTCCCCGCTAGCGCCGTTCCTCTCCGGCTGCTTCGTCGCGTAACCGGAAACTAAAAGTCAGTGATTGCATAACGAGGATGTCCGAATTTTAGTTGATTGCAGCGGCTCTTGTTGTTTGGCACTGTAAGTCTACCTCGAACCAAGTTCAAGCCACTTCTACGGCTCGGACCTCCTTCTGCTGAAGGCGCGACGGATTCAGACGTTCCTTCAGCAACAGGATTTCTTGGTAGCCTTTGATGCGTCGGAACTTTTTCTCTGCTTCCAGTAGTCCTGTAGCGGTCCAGCGTAGCGGCTGATTTCCTTCGCGCCAACGTTTTACGTTGCGCGCCACCCGCTGCACCGTCGACAAGCACGATTCGATCGGGTTGGTGGTGGCCAGTTTCCGACGCAACACCGCTCCGACACCCAAGCGATGCACCGTCAGCGTTTCTTCCAGCCCTTCCTCCAGGCTCCGGGCCGCGCTCGGATTGATCCGTTCCAGTTGGCGGAAGATTTTCTGCAACGCCTCTTTGGCCTCCGCGTAGTTATTCATCGCGTACGCATTGCGCATTCGCCGGTCATAGTCTTGCTGGCAGTTCTCGGGCAGATACTCCTTTACATTCCGCCGCTTGTGAATCTGGCAGCGCTGCACTTCCACTCGCTCACCGAAAACCCGTTCCACACCGGCGCGCAGTGCTTTCGATCCATCGATCACCACCAGATACCGCCGCTGCACATCCAGTCCGCGCTCCACCAGATCTTCTAAAAGCCCTTTGACCACCGCGGTGTTCTCCGTGGCTCCCTGCCACACTCCCAAAACGTGCTTTTCTCCGCTTTCCGCGATCCCCAGGGCCACTACCAGCACCTGACCGCCGAAGTGAATACCATCGATCATCAGCACCACCAGATTCAGATCTTCCAGACGTCGTTCGCACAGCACCCGCAACTGATTGCTACTGGCCGCCACGAACTGCCGGCTCACACTGCTCTTCTCGATCCCGTAGCCTTCCACAACACTCTCCACCGCGCGCCGATAGTTTCGCGTGGACAATCCCGCCACCAGGCCTTCCCGCACCGCTCGTTGCAGTTTCCCGTCTTGCTGCAACTGACCGTAGCTCTCCAATTCCACTTCCTGGCCTTCGCGTGTTCGTACTCGCGGTCGCTCCAGCGGAATCTTCTGTCCCGCAAAAACCACATAACCGGGCTGCTTTCCCCAGCGCACGCAGCCCGCGGCGGGATTCGGCCGATGCGGAGGTCCGACTCGGCGGGTCACTTCGTTTTCCAGGATGGCCCGCAGAATCTGCGGCCCGGCTTGCCCGGTCAGCTCTTCCACCTGCGTCTGCAGTTCGCTCCACACCTCGGCGATCGGCAACGGCACCTGCATCATTAACTCTTGCCCGCGGACGATCGCGAACTTCTGATTGGACTTGCGCTGTTTCCTCTGGTATCTCTTTCTCACGGCGGCTCTCTCCTTTAAAAGGGATTCGCAACCCGAACTCTATCCGAGTTCGGGCGAGAGCCGCTGCTTCCTTTTCTCAGGTTTCAACTAAAGGTGGGCATCCTCCTAATCCCGCCGCAAGCGGGATAGCTTCCGGTTAGGTGACAACCCGGGACCTAATTTGCAGAACGCGAATGCGACGGATGATTGGCACTTGCTGGAGGCCCAAGCCCCTGCCGTCACAATTCCGTTCCTCAAAGTGACCATGCAACGGCAGGCATCTCTGTTTCGCGGGCGCGGCACAGCCCATCCCTCACCAATTGAGCTACGTGCTTAATCGAGGCCGACGCGATGGAGTAGGTCCTTAAAACGTGGATCGTCGCGCACGGGATCAAAGAAGGGGTGTACTTTAAGGAACTGAAGAATGTTTGACTTTTCTCGGTAGGCTCGCTCACACCCTGCAAGGGCCTCCTCGTAGTCGCCGAGTCCCAGGTAAGGGTTAATGAAGGCGCCTGCGGGAACAAAACTTGTTTGCCGGCGTCGCTTCAATTCGTCAACCAAGCGAAGCGCTTCAGGGCGTCGCCCGGCACGAGCGTATGCCATTGCTAACACTTCGATGGAGCCTGGGCTACGGCTAGAAGTTGAAACCACCTTTTCTAGAACGGGGATTGCTTCGTCCGGTTTACCGTTGGCGATCAGTACGAATCCAAGATTCCAAAGGGCACTCTCGTCATTTGGTCGCACCGCCAGTTCACTGCGCAACTCGCGCATGGCCTCTTCGTAACGGCGGGCCATAAACAGAATCCATCCGATGCCAACGCCGGAAACCGCGATTGGGTCGAGTTCGCGGCCACGTCGTGCCCATGCCACGGCCTCGTCCGCGCGCCCCTGACATGACAGCCAGTCAGCAAAGCCGAAGTGCGCAGTAGCGTCATTCGGCTTCAAGTCGAGCGCCCGCTTGTATTCAGCCTCGGCTTCGTTCCACTGCCACCGTGCCTGGTATACGCCTGCCAGTAGGACGTGCGCTTCGGCAAGCGCCGGATCGAGTTCCAGGGCTCTTCCGGCTGCGCTCAATACTTTCGCACGCTCCGCTTCGGGGGGAGCGCCAACAAAAACCGTGCCAAGGTCGCGGTGCGCGGTCGCTAAACCAACGTACGCCGGTGCGAACGTCGGGTCTTGCTTTATCGCCTTCTCGAAGTAGGCAATACTCTCTTCAATATCAGCCTTGGTGTCGCTTTTGGCGAACCGGCCGTTGAGATAGCTTTCATAGACTTCCGGCGAGACGGAACGCGCCGCGGTGAGCCTCTTCTGTTCCTGCCCGGTGATCGTGACCTCGACTTTTCGCGCGATGGATTGCGCCACGTCGCTCTGCAAACTGAACACGTCGCGCAGCTCGCGATCGTATGCTTCCGACCAGAAGTGCTCGTCGGTTGCGGCGCGAATCAACTGAGCGTGGACGCGGATGCGGCTGCCGTCGCGGATTACGGAGCCTTCGACGATGGCATCAACCTGAAGGATCCTAGCAATCTCTGGTACCGATAAGTGTGTGTCCTTGAAGCGCATCACGGAGGTGCGGGAGATAACGCGGAGATTATGGATCTCGGAGAGCCGTCCGATAAGAGCCTCGGTCATCCCGTCCGCAAGATATTCTTGTTTTGGGTCCCCAGAGAGGTTCGTCAGAGGCAATACCGCCAGCGATTTGATGGGTGGCTGCTTTGCGCCCTTGGCATTGCTACTTCGGTAGATCACCAAAGCGACAAGGAAGACGGCCAGCGCGGCTACTCCCGCTAGTAGCGCCCTCCAGTGTGTGGGCAGGAAAGATTTTTGAGTCGCCAAAACGGCGGGGTCCAACGTACTTAAACCCGCGTTCTTCTGGTCTGGGCTTATCTTCGACTCCTCCGCCGGCACGGGAACAACTCCGGGCCGGACCTCGGCCAAACGTCCCAAGAAGCGGTAGCCGCGTCTAGGAATGGTTTCGATGGAGAGAGGTTTTTCCGCCGAATCTCCCAGCGCCTCGCGGATTTTCCAGATGGCCGTATTTAGCCCGTCGTCAAAATCCACGAACGTATCCGCCGGCCACAAAATCTGCTTCAGTTCGTCCCGGGTAACAACCTCGCCCCGCCGCTGCATCAACACACTGAGCACTTGGAAGGGCTGGTCTTGGAGCCGAATCCGTTTGCCGCGCACCCATAACTCGCCCGAGCGCAGGTCAATCTCGAACTCATCGAATCGCAGCCGACGGGAGGGTTGAGCGTTGGCAGCCAACTGTGACCCCTTTGGTTAAGCAGCACTATAAGGCATAGTGCGGGTCATCGCAATTCCGTTTCGCGGCTTGCCAGAGCACCAAACGGTTGTCCTACGATATTCTCCCGAATCGACTTAGCTGTCCGGCAATTTTCCAGCAATCGTCCAGATGCAATCCATTGACATTACGCCTGACCTATCCAAAATCGCCCTTACCCAAGAGGAGGGGTCCCATGAAAAATTTCTCTCGAATTCTCTCAATTTGCACCCTGTTGCTCTTTGCCATCGCGGCGACGCCTAGTCCATCCCCAGCAGCCGCGCCCGACCCGGTGTTGGAGTGGATCACCATCATGAACGACACGGTGCTTGCGGGTGGTACTCCCCCGTTTTTTACCTCTCGCATAGCCGCAATGGTATCCGCGTCGGTTTTCGATGCGGTCAACGGCATTGATCCGCGCTACCGGCCGATCCATGTGCGGCCCGACGCGCCGGACGGCGCATCTCCACGGGCGGCAGCCATTGAAGCCGCGTATGTGATCCTGGTGGACGCATACCCAATGCAGGCCTCGGCGCTTAGCACACAGGTGAAGGCGTCGCTGGCCGCGCTTGCTTTGACCGAAAGTGCGCAATCCATATCAGATGGCGCCGCTTGGGGGCAAACCGTCGCCAATGCCATCTGGGCCTGGAGACAAACGGACGGTTTCGCGCCGCCGCCTGCCCCCTTTGAAGGTGTCCTCGCCATCGCAGGAACTCCCGCCGCGGTCGGTTATTGGCTTCCCACGCCTCCGCTCAATGCACCGGGAGCCGGGACTCAGCTCGCGACAATGACTCCGTGGGTCCTCGTGCGGGCGTCGCAGTTCCGCCTGCCGCCCCCGTATTCCCTAAGCAGCGCGCAGTACGCAGCGGACCTAGCTGAAACGAAAACCATGGGAGCATTTTCCGGGTCCCCGCGCACGGCCGATCAGTCCGAACTCGCGCTTTTTTGGCAAAGCAACACGCCACTGACCTGGAACCGAGTCGCCGCTCAGATTTCCATCGAGCGTGGTCTGTCATTTCACGAGAACGTCCACCTCTTTGCCTTGTTGAATGTCACCATGGCCGACGCTGTCATCGCCTGCTGGGATTCCAAATACCGGTACAGTTTCTGGCGGCCGATTACCGCGATCCGCGAAGGCCTTACACCGGCCGACGCCGACCCCACATGGGAACCTTGGCTCGACTTCTTCGAACCCGGCACTCCCGCCTTTCCGGAATATCCCTCCGCCCACTCCTCAATCAGCGGCTCCGCGGCGTTCGTCCTCGCCTCCATTTTCGGAGACGACACCTCCTTCACCGTCACATCCGAGTCCCGTCCCGGCACTCGTTCGTTCTCCAGTTTCTCCAGCGCCGTTTTGGAAATCGCTGACGCTCGGGTCTTCGGCGGTATCCATTTCCGCACTTCATGCGTCCTTGGCAACACGCTAGGCAGGAACGTGGCGAATTTCGTAGCGACGCACGCCATGCGCGCGCGAGGTGACGATCAAAACGATCAGTAGGTTTGGATTCAGAGGCTTCGCTAACTCTACGTATGAGCGTTCATTTCCGATTTACCTAGTAGAAGCCCGGGAGCGTCTCGTTCGCGGGCGATTTGTCGATAGCAATTAAACAAGGAGGCTTCAAATGCAAAGAAGATTGATTTGGGTAACACTGTTCAGCGTCGCAATCGTCGTCACAGCGCTGTATCCCACTCGAAAGGTCCATGCCACGCCGGTTCAGGGCTGTAGCGTTGCCAACCTCAAAGGGACCTATGGCTTCAACAGGACGGGCGTGAACAATGTCGTGGGTGGCCCTATCGCCTCGATCGGCATCCAAGTCTTTAACGGAGACGGGACGATCGGCCTTACTCGCTTGACCAGAAGCAACAACGGTGACATCCAAGACTGGACCTATGCGCCGCGGAGCGTGGACGCAAGCTACACGGTCGATGCGGATTGTACCGGGTCGCTCTTCACTGCCGATGGTACAAAAACCAACAACCTCGTTGTCCTTGACGGAGGCAAGGGATTCTTCTTGCTCAGCGAGGCGACGGGCACGATTGTCACGGAAGAGGGGACGAGGATCGAGGAGGAGAAGAAGGATTAACGGGGCGCTGACTAAGTTGGATGCACAGTTCTCCATTTGAAGCGCTTGTGTGGGACGAGTGTCGGTCAACTGCTGACCGACACTCGCGTTATCACAAGTAATCGACCCGTCAGAAGCGGATCAACTCCTGGCCGAGTAGGCCCGGGGAATTTCACCCCGAGCCTCTCACAGATCCGTGCTTGACTGTCTCCCGTCACACGGCTCGTGCCACCCAGTGAAGGTTTCTACCTTCCATCCTAACCGCTCGGTTCCTCCTGTTTCCAGTTGACCGTATTGGTTAGGACGCGGGTGACCTGCCCCCTTCGCTCCACGGGAATTACCCCGCTTCTTCACTACTATGGGACAGTCGGACCCTGAGACTCCGCATCCGTACTCTCGCCCTCGTGGTGGCTTCCACTTGTGGCTTCTCCGTTTGCATCGGTGTCTCAGGTTCCCACGTTCCGCTTCACCGCCTCGTTGGCAAGCTCAGGCCACCTCTCATGCCGGATGCCACTCCGCCCGTAAAACAGGTTTCGTCGGAGCTTATCCCGCAGTAACTTACCCCCCGCGGTTTTGACATCGTCTTTTACGTTTCGACACTTCAGCAGTGGTTCCCTTGCGGTCCTCTTCTTGCCTGTCACCTGACCTGGTCGTTGCCAGGCGTTTTCCTTCCGCGTTCACGACCATAGCTTTTGGCTACAGCCGCCGAAGGTGGTTTGGAACCTGTTCCTGTAAACCGGTTCCGAGGGGCCTACCCTCATCAGTCAAGCAGTTGCGCATTACTCAGCGTTTTCTCCTTTCGTGCTCGTGGCACACCTAGTCGCGTTACCGGTAACTTCGGTACCAGGACCGACTCTACCGGTTACGGTGTTCACCAGGACTTGACGCTCGTATCTTGCCCCGGAGAGACCAGTTTGCGAGTCAGAAAAACGCCTGCTATTGCACCCAGCGCAATTCCCGCTCCGACTGCGAGGAAGTATGTCCCGTCAGAGTCAGTGATGGGAGATAAAGCCGTAGCAGCGTGACGCCAAGGCACTTATGTCGCTCGGCCCTCGTGGTAGCTCACTAGTTCCCGGTTAGTCGCGAGGAAGAAAGCCCAGGCACTTACGCTCTCGATACTGGCTCGCTGCCTTAATTCTTTTTGCCCTCCTGTCGGGTTTTGCCTGCCATTTCCGATTACATAGATAAGCAGCCGTGGAAGGTTGGAGTTCCCGGCGCCGTTCCGACCGCTGTTCTCGTTCCGCAGTTTTCTCGAAGA
>Ga0308309_10000189_pt1 | contig 47856 bp, 34 predicted proteins | sample HubBroMetageWFT5_FD_192491 | JGI IMG/M metagenome (GOLD analysis project Ga0308309, IMG submission 192491) | Warmed and freeze-thawed soil microbial communities from the Hubbard Brook experimental Forest, New Hampshire - Hubbard Brook CCASE Soil... | ecosystem: Environmental > Terrestrial >...
ACCCACCGGGATCGCGCCTGGCTGTGTTCAAATCGGCCGCACCCAGCAACAATCGTTCCACGACTGCGCGGGCGGTCGGCTCCCTCAATGCTTCTTGGGTGTAGGCCGCCGGCCCCTTCAAGTACCGGTCGAGCGCCTTGCGGAACAGCGCTTCTTTGTCGCCAAAGGCGGCATATAGACTTGGACGATTGACGCCCACAGCTTTGGTCAGGTCCGACAGAGACGCGCCCTCATATCCCTTTCGCCAGAACACTACCAGCGCACGGTCCAACGCTCGGTCGATATCGAAGGCGCGGGGACGTCCTATTCGTTTTGGGGATTTGTTCCGTTCCATACCTATCTATGATGCCTCTTCCATACCTATCGGTACAAATATTGCATCTATTCAGTCGCTCGTGACATCTGTACTTGACGGTACGGAAATGCCAGGAGAAATAGAAAATCAAACAGGAGAAAGCTCATGAGTAAGCTGGAAGGAAAAGTAGCAGTCATCACCGGAGGCAATAGCGGAATCGGTCTTGCAACCGCACAACGCTTCGTCGCGGAGGGCGCGTACGTCTTTATCACGGGCCGCCGCCAGAGCGAACTCGATGCAGCGGTGAAGCAGATCGGTAAGAGTATTACTGCAGTGCAGGGCGACGTCTCAAATCTCGCCGATCTCGATCGCTTGTACGCCACTGTCAAGCAGCAGAAGGGGCACATCGACATTCTATTCGCCAACGCCGGCACCGGACAATTCGCCCCGCTCGCCGCAATCACCGAAGAGCACTTCGACAATACTTTCAACGGGAACGTCAAGGGTCTACTATTCACCGTGCAAAAGGCGCTTCCGCTCCTAAAGGATGGAAGCTCCGTCATTCTGAATGCGTCGATCGTTGCCAGTACTGGAGCGCCCGCGATGAGTGTCTACAGCGCATCCAAAGCCGCGGTGCGTTCTTTCGCGCGTACCTTCACCACGGATCTTAAAGACCGCAAAATCCGCGTGAACGCTGTTAGTCCAGGCGTAATTCCCTCACCGGGCTATCGCAATTCGCTGGGGATGACGGACGAACAAATCAAGCAGTACGCAGACAGCGTCGTGGGCAATATACCCCTCGGTCGCACCGGAACCTTGGACGAAATTGCCAAAGTGGTGTCGTTTCTCGCTTCTGACGAAAGTAGCTATATCACCGGCATCGAACTGGTCGTCGATGGTGGCATGACCCAGATCTGACCAGCTTGACCGCTGGGGCCTCGACGCAATTTCCCGGGGCACATTGCGGCTCGCTCATTGTGGGCCCCCTGGGTTCGGGTTTCCCTGCGCCCCTTTGGAATTCAGGTCGCGAGAGGGATGGCCGGGTCCAGCACGCGCAGCAGGAGCAGACTTTGGTCATCCTGCTGCGGACCATATTGTCGGACCTCGCGCATGATGAGATCCCAAATCTCCGGCAAGGCTCTGGCAGCGTGCTGTGCAAGCAGCTCTTGCAGGCGGGTCAGTCCAAATTCTTAATCTTTGGCATTGGCCACTTCCGTTATGCCGTCGGTAACCATCAAGAAGAGATCGCGCGGTGAAAAGCTGATGCGCCTAGTAGCATAAGAACCGCCGGGGATCAATCCCAGCGGAAGCTGCTCCATCGAGAGCCGGGCCGTGTCTCTGCTGCCCTGCCGATAGTGGAGGGATCGGTGGATGGCCGGCCAGCGCGTATTCGGCTTCCCTGGAGCCATCGAAGTGGAGCAGGGCCAGGGTGGCATACATTCCAGGCTCCTTGAGATCTGGCAGCACGCAGTCTACACTTTCGAGCGCTGCTACAGGCATTTGGCGGAATTGCACGGCGAGTCGCATGGCAGTCTTCAACATCCCCATGAGCTGGCCGGCGGGCAGGCCGTGGCCGGAGACATCAGCGACGTAGGCCACCAACCCGCCGTCGCTCTCGATGACGTCGATCAGATCGCCGCCCATTTCTGTGCTAGGGATCGATTTGCCGTATAGCTCGAAACTCGCGTTCTGGAAAGAGATGGTCGGAACCAGGGTCGCCTGAATGCCGTGGGCCAAAGCAAGCTCGGTCTGCATACGCACGCTGGCCACGCCCTCCGTACCCGCGAATATCAGCAGAAATCGAGCCCCGAAACCGATACCAACCAAGATCCCGACCGCATCGAATAGCACGCGCCGGTGTACAGCGACGGGGACCGGGAGAGGCGTCGAAACGTGCGAGGCCCAGTAGCCCAGCCAGGCCGTCAAGACAACCAGCAGAAACAGGAGAGGGACAAGACGAACTCTTTTGATTGCGGCGGCCCTGGCCGCCATCGCTCCCGTGCCGATTAAGATGGGCCAAAAGAAACCTCCGCCGACGGGCGAAGCATTGAGCTGCAACAGATCGAACGCGAAACCGCCGGCAGCGCCCACGAAGAAGTACCCTGCCAGGAACATCTTCATTCGCCCTAACGGCAGCACGCGCCAGTAGGGACTGAAGGCGGTAGGAAAGGCCGAACGCACTCCAGCCAACCACGTCCAGAGCTTCTCTTTCATCGGTACTTCCCCGAGTGTCCCGGTTTGCAGGCAGACCGAGGGCGAAGCCAGAGCTTCGACCAATCGTCGGCTAGGAATCCGAGCAAAAGGACGGAGACGAGAATGGACAGGCTCATTGATTGAACTGTTACCAGAAACACATGAAGATCACAAGCGGGCGCCGAACTTGAATGGCCGATCTCTAGATTTTGATTGGCATTCCTGAAACCCTGGACAGATCTGCGGATGGTTTGACAACGAGCTGTAGTGAGAAGCGCAGTTCCGGCCGGAGATACTCCGAGCGAGTGGTTGGCAAACCTTACCTTGGGATTTGCCCGTCATGCATTCCGAATCTGTCCTGTGCCAAAACCAGAGAAGTACAATTTGACTTCGTGTCTGAAAAGTCCGGGCATGAGGGCGCGGTTTCAAATGCGGTAACGACGCCGTAGAATTAGTGCCAAATTCCACGGAGAGCGAAAAACATGCGCCAGTACCATCACATCGGAATTCCCACCACTGAAGTGAAGCCTAGCGAGACCCACTTGAAACACCTGAAATTGTTTGCCGTCAGCCACGAGAAAAACGAATTTGGCGTGGAGTGGATGCGTTTCGAAGCGAACGCGGCGGCCCCTGATCTCGTCCGGCGAGTTCCGCACGTCGCGTTTGAAGTGGCTGATCTCGCCTCCGAGCTAGCTGGCCGCGAAATCCCAATTCCTCCCAACAGCCCATCCGACGGCGCCCGCGTCGCGTTCATCGTCGAAAACGGCGCGCCCATCGAACTGCTCGAATTCACCGACCCAACCATCCTGCCCGCCGCCAGCAGAGCAAGATGCTGATATAATATTCTCCATCCAAAGCATCTTTTAGAGTGAAGGCGAGCACTTGACACGTTTCAAGAGTGGCCAGCTCACGAGCTGAGTTCATCAAGCAAGCCTTTCCCAACCACCACCTCCAAGCCAGCCTGACTGCCTCGTGTCGGCTATCCAGCCGCGCATTCGCAGCCTCTGTTCATTTGTCGGGGTCCTTTTCTGCACGGTCGCCGTAGACGACGTGGCCCAGTCGGTCGCATTCATGCTCTTCGGAGAGGGAGATTGTTGTCGGCTTTTCTCCCGCCGGAACTGATTCGCAGCGCAGATGATCCTCGAATCCGGGGGCCGAGAATATGGCGACTATGCTGGCGGGTTCGGTGCCGGTGTTCTTCAGGCCAACCCACGTATGCTGCGGAATGAACACCATTCCTCCCGCATGCAGATCGCGCTCCTGATCTCCGACATGAGCGTGGATGGTGCCTTTCTCGACAAGCACGATCTCATCCTGCTCAAGATGCTTATGGGTTGGTATGGCTGCGCCGGGGAGCATGTCTTCTCCGCCAATGAGCACCAAATGCTCGGAGCCATTGGCTTTGGGAGTGACCTTGAGAATGAATCCCCCAGGGTCAACCTCTCCCGCCTCGGGCCGCCAGAGACGCGTCTCGCCTTCATTTTTCTCCAGCAGCAGTGGGGTTGCGCCAGGCTGCACTGGTTGCGATTCCTCGGGCTTGGTGGCTGCGACGCGAGTCTCCTTCCCGCTCACGAACACCTTCATGGAATTCTCGCTCTCGCCCGACTCATCGGAGTATTCGTAGGAATCCGGTGAAACAACCTTCATGGTGTACCGGGTGTGATACACCTTCCCGCCAAAGACGCTGTCCCCAAGCCAAGTCCATACGTCGCCGCTCACCGTACCAGTCTTGTCTTCTGTTGCTCCTGAACTGTCGACTGCGTGGTATCGGTATGTCTTGGAAGTTGGATCGTAGTAGACGAAGGAGGTGTCCGAGTATTTACTCCCGGGTCTATAGAGTACTGTCTCGCAGATCACGGCGAAGCCGTCTGCCGTCCATCTGCAATCGTCAGTGCCACTGAATTTCATCGCTGGCGAGTTCGGCCCCATAAACCCTGCTTTCAATTCATCTTCGATCGTAAACTTGCCAACCATTACCGCCAGCTTCTTCACTTCTGGGCTAGGCGTTGCCTGAGATTGGGCGCGAGCCACAATTGCGGTCGAAGCCAATGCCAGCGCAAATGAGAGAAACCTTTGGAGGACACTCATTTGGATTTTCCTTTCAGATGTGCCACGGATGCTAGCACAAAATGCCGGAGGCGACTCTCACCGTTCCCGACAAGAACTGGTCAGCTGCTATCTATGGACTTGCATCTAAGTGCCTGTTGGTCGGCTAACCTTCCAGACCCGTCCGCCCCTCAGCTCAAGAATTAGGCCCGATGCCAATGCGATCATTGACGGCTGATCGAATCCGTTGCTTGCAGCCAAGGTAGCGTTCGGTTGTCTGCACCGAAACGTGCCCCAAGAGAAATTGTATCTGCTCCAACTCGCCTCCCGACGCGTGGCAGAGCGAGCACAGGTCCGTCGCAGATCGTGCGGCGCCAACTTCGCCACTCCAATGCTCTTCGCGGATTCCTTCATGATGTGCCAAACTGCCTTCACCGTCATCCCATCGCCCCATGTCCTGCCTACCTTGTTGACCCGGCGGAACATTCTTCCTCGATCAATGGCGGCCGCCGCGAGCCAATCGTCGAGTTCGGCCCTTACCCAATCGGGAAACCGGAACCGTTCGGATGTGGACCCCTAGCCAACCAGATCCACAATGGCCCAATGATCTTCGCGCTGCTGGAGATGAGCCAAGGTCAAAGCCACGGCCTCATGCCTCCTCAACCCACACGCGAGTAGCAAAGCCAGCAAAGCTCGGTCACGTTTCCCTTTGAGTCGCTGACGATCGGGTGCTTGCCAAAGCGCATTGCTTTGCTCTGCCGTTAACCAGTTGCCGAGGCGAATACCCAGCTTCTTCACGCCTTTAACGCGACGAATACCGGCCGCCAGATCGGCGCTGAGAAGACCGCAGTCGGCGGCTTCGTAGGCGGAGCCGGCGCACGGCGCCAAGGCGCAGATTGATGGTTCCGGGGGCGAGTTGACGGGATTCAAGATGAGAGCGATAGCGCAAGACCACGATCCTGTTGAAGGCCAAGCGCGGTTCCGAACAATACCAGTCAACGAATTCATCGATGGCGTGACAATAACCCCGCTTTGCGTCTGTCGAGTTGAGGCTGTTCAACACAGCGGCCTTGGCGTGCTCAAGGTCGGGCAAGCGCAGGATGGAATTGGTACTGTTGCGTCTTCATCTGGAACTTGGCTTCTGCTTCATGACCGGTGGCCTCCGTCCCACCGATCAATGATCAGAGTAGTGCCGCGACTGAAGGTGAGAGTTGCCCGTGATTCGCCCACTATCCGTTGATTCGACATTGGTGTATCGGTGAGTGCTTGAATGCATTGGCCTTTTCGTGTCCACTCCAGAATCGTTGACGATCAGGCCGTTTCTCGTTATCTGCGAGTGCTTCGCCCGGTATGGACCTCTGAGACCGACAGCCAACTGAGGGCCTTATCTTCCAACCGGAAGATCGAGGTAGCTGTCGCTATACCAATGAATTTCCAGAGAAGCATTGGCGTTCTGGACAGTCTCCGCGCTCACGTCCTCGCCTGTGCCGTAATTGATCTGGCGGCCCGGCTCTTTGATCACTCTCAGAACCGCGACGATTCGGCTTCCTTGCTGCAGCTGCCGACTCATCAAACGAATGCTTTGGAAATCTAGGTGCTGTCGCTTGCCCGCAGTCAGCAAGTGTGGATAGCTGCGGTCTCCAACATAGCTGGCACGCGACCAGTAAGGCGCAAGCTGAACGTAGTCGCCGTGCGGTGTCAGCTCATACAGGTCGATCTCAAAGTCAAAGTCCTTCTTGTTCGTAACGAAGTCGAGCCGTCCGGAAAACAGACCGCTCAACTCGGTGGCGTTTCTTAGCGGATTGCTGATGAACTCGATGCCATTCCAGGTGTCCCGTTGAGTGTCTAGAACGCCACCGCCGGGAACCTTGCGATCCACATCGCTTCGATCTGCAAGGTTTACCCGCAGGTCGCTCGATGCGTCATGCGCTTCCTTTTGCTCGCTGAGCCGGTAGGCGTGATCTGTCTTCGTGGCACTCAAGTAGAAGCGCCGGGTTCCGCCAGCCATCCTCGCCAGCGAAGAGGTGTGCTTCCAAACGTTGGCGCCGGTGACTTCATAGTTCACTCTGTCCTTCAGCAAATCAGGGCGCGGGGCGTCCTTGAAAACGTAATCGAACCACTCGTAACGAAGGTCGGTCAGATCAAGCACCGCGACCGGGTCCAGCTTCAATCCCGACAGAGACGTGACGCTGTTGCCCAACAGGCCGAATGGGCCATACTGCGCTTCAATGTGGCCATACGGTCCAATCAAGAGGTAATGTTCTGCCGCGGGATTGTACTTCTCATGCTGGCTGAAGTAGTAAACGCCCGCTCCGGGTCCGCCGGCATAGTAGCCAATCGTGATGAGGACCGGGATATTGATCCGCGCAAACTCTTCTTGGTAGGGAATCAGGTTCTGCCAGTAGGTGTCGTAGCTCGGATGCTCGAGCCAGCGGTCAAAGATCGGGTTCGGCGTGCCATCGATCTTGTCCAGGTCGCGATACGCCCGCCCGCTCACATACCAATCGTGATCGAGCTTCTCCCAGCGCTTGCGGTCGTTATAGGTCGCGTCGTCAGCACCCTTTCCGTTCGCCGTATAGAACGACCACGGATAAACGAAATTCCAGAAGACGTTTCCTTCCATCGGCACATCGATGCCCGGCGCAGCGGGCGCTCCGGTCATCATGGCCTTGAGACCCTTGGGCATGTACTTGGCCGTAGCCCATTGAGTAAACCCGTTGTAGCTGCCCTCGTACATGCCAACCCGCCCATCGCTCCATTGCTGCGCCGTAATCCAATCGGTTAATGAGGCTGCATCGACACCATCGTGTTCATAGGGAACCGGCTTGTCGGGGCTGCATGCTTTGCCGCGCGTGAATCCCACGACACTGGCATAGCCATACGCCGCACTCAGTCGCGCATCATTCAGGTTGTCGTCGAAGTCGTAATAGATCGTGAACAGCAGAAGGGCGGGAAGGCGTCCGGTAGAAGCTCGCGGTCGCGCCACGAAAGCGCAGACAGTGGCTCCATCCTCGGTCTTCACCTTAACATCTCTCTCGATGGCGTAGCGCCGGCTATCATCCTCAGCGATCAAAGCAGATCGCAGAGGGGCAGAATCGCGGTAAGCCTGCACGGGTTCGTAATCGCGCACCAGGGTCACCGTCGCATCGAGCGCGATGCTGGATTTGCCCTTTTGCGCATCGAGATCACCCTGAAGAGCCGGCCCCATCCAGGTCTCATCCACAACGTTGAAGAGAGGCATCGCCCGCGCCGAGGTGCGATCGTCGAGCTGTCCAAACACCGCACGGAAGGCCTGCTTATAGGCTTCGTCGAAGGGCAAATTCTGTGCCGATGCGGCAGCCTTGGCGCGAACGTAAATCTCAAACTGGAGATCGCGCCAGGCCGCGTTGCTGACGTGGGCGGTGCGGCGGAGGTCACGCAGCGCCACGAAGCTCTGAACAGCTTCGGGATAACGTCCCGCCAGAGCTTGCAAGGCCCACAGGTTACTGAGATATCTCTCTCGATCGTCATCTTTGTAAACCGCGAGAGCTTGACCCGCCAATCCGACTACCGCTTTGGATAGCGTCGCAGGATCCTGAGCTGCTGATTCCGGGAAGGCAAACTGCTGTGCACCAGCGTGGGGAATCAGGACAAGAACGAAGATCATAGGAAATAGCAGTTTGCGCATTCTAACTTCCTCGTCAGTAAGGAATCAGCACCATCTCGCTCGTGGCGACAGGCAGAGCACGTCTCGAACAGACTATAAAACTCGCTGCACCGCTTCAAGGTATACGAAATGGGTGACGATTCAATAATGGCCGGGTGGTCGGCCAACCGGGCGCTGCGGTATCGCGTTATCCGATGTTAGCGTAATGGATTGCTGGCTTACAAGGATTCGGCGCTATTCTGTTTGCCTTACAAGGATTTACAAGGAGGTATTCAGCCGGTGAGTCATTAAGCCTTCCGCTATATCTAGGCTGTCGGAGGACGGCATGTGAACAAAAAGGGAGAGGGTTGTTCCGAGCTGTTCAAACTGGTTCCAAAACTTGCGTCCCGTGACTGAAACTGAGTCTGGGACGCTTTTTCTTGAGGCAGAAAATCACAGCGTAGTTGCCCGTGCCTCCGTCAATGAGTGAAATGGCGATTTTTCACCAACTGAGACGAGTGCCCACCAGTTTGGCGGCTCGGATTACTTCCGGTTAGCCGACCATCCACCCCGAATCGTCGCACCCTCTCACAGCTTTGCTGGGCAAGCTATCGTTGCGCTCAGAAATGGCTCTAGCCTCGGGACGAAACTCGGGCCGTACGAGATGCAATCTCCGCTTGCGACATGGGCGAAAGGCGTATTGGGCGAGTGATAGGCGCACCCTGGCGGCCTTCGCAAGCCCAGGTTCGGAGACTGAGATTCTGCGGGCCTTACTGCAACTTCGCATACTCTGCCTTGGTTTTTTTCAGGATAGGGATGTCGGGGTCTGCGTCCTTCCAGAGCGCAAGGAAATCTTTGTAAGCGGCGAGTGCCCGGGCACAGGCGGCGTCGGCCTCCGCTCCCTGCGACGTTCTCGACTCGAACACGTTGGCACGAGCGATTCCCAGATGTGCCAACGCTCCCGTCCAACAGTTCGAGACAATACCGCCGTGGTCCAGAATTTTCCGAAACTCGCCCGCAGCAGCGTTAGCCTTTCCGGCTGCCAAGTATGCGTCTCCGCGTAGATACACATCATAGAGACACGAAATATTATTGCCGAACGGAACGTTGCCCAACTCGATGGGTAAAGCAGCTTGCAGGGTATTGAGGGCGAGAGCCGGATTCTTGTTGTCCAGCGCCAACTGCGCCTGAATCGCAGGCAACCAAAGTAACTGCACCTGGGTGTCATAGGGGAAGCGTTTTCCTAAGTCTTGGGCCAGGGATTCAGCTCGCGCGGTATCGCCCGCCATGGCAAACGCAAGCGCCGCTTCGCTCTCGACGCCCTGACTCTCGGGAGTAAGCTTTAAGGCCTGTGCCGCTATTTGCTGGGCTTCCGCAGCATTGTCGTAAGCCGCCTGTTGCAGAGCCTCATTCGCAAGATAGATCGCCGCACTTTCCTTGTTGTCCGTTCGTTTGGCAGAGTCTACAGCCCGACTAGTCAGTTCCCGCGCTTTGGCAACATGACCGCCGTATGCTTCGGTGTCGGATGAGAGTGCCAGTCCAACGTTTGCATATTCGCGGTGATCAGCAAACCACTGGAGCTGTTGCGCCATCGCGGCAGAGTCCGAGCCGAGAAAGGCAAGATAGTAGAGATCACCGTGGAGTTCGTAATCATCCAGATTTCGCGATTGAGCCTCGCGGACGACCTGCCGCGTTTCGTCAAAATGCTGCAAGGCGAGAGTGTAGGAGTCCAGAGCCTCGTAGAAACGGATTTGATCGGGTGCAAGTCGTATCCCTTGGCGAGTAACCTCCGCAGCTTTTTCGTACTGACCTTGTGCGGCGTGTTCTACGCCCAGGTTCATGTAAGATGAGCCGTCCCGCGGGTAACTCTCAATCTTCTCCCGATATGCTTGGACCGCTTTATCCACCTCTCCGGTTACAGTGGAATAGTAAGCGGCGGTGATTTCCAGTTTTTCTCGTTCGCCGGCATGGTCCCGCATCTGGAATGCCTTGGTGATGTACTCCCTGGCCCGCCCTACCTCGCCGAGATTGCCGTACTCGATGCCCACTGCCATGTAGCCCATGGCAAAATTCGGATCCAGTTCAATGGCGCGTTGATTGTACGGCAGGGCAGCGGCCACGCCTTTCTCGTGAATCACCTTTCTGCCAAGGCTGTACGCTTTCAGAGCGTTCAGCGACGGGGTGGTGGCCTCAGCCAGTGGAACATCGAACTTCTGCACGGAGGGCAGCGATTCTCCTAATCCGCGACGCGCCTTAGATGCCGCTTGGCCAAGCGCGTCCAGCACCTTTTCCTTCGTCGCTGCGGTCACCTGCTCCTCGACCAGCGTGTCTCCGCTCTGGCAATTCACCGCCTTCAACCCCAACACATATTCGTTGCCCAGACCGCCAATCGCTCCAGCAATGTAGGCCTTGCTGCCTGCCCGCTGGCAAAGCTCACGGGCCACCTCGGGCGTTAGTTTCGTGCTGGACGGACGCGTCATCAGTTGCAATGTCTTCGCCACCTCGCCGTCGGAGACCACATTGAGGAACGGCGATTGCCGCAGGGAAATGTTGAGTGCCGTCTTCAGCGTATCGTCGAACACCGGATCGCCAGTCGTATTCACGAAGTCCGCGACCAAAACCGAGTCCGTCTCCCCTAACGCAGTGAACTCGTGCCGGTGACGAATAGTAAGGAAGGAGCCCATCACTAATGAGAAGACACCAGCGGCCGCGAGAATCCAGACCCAGCGTGTGCGAGGCTGCGGCAGCGCCGGAATCGCCGTTGCCTCCACTTCCGTTTGCTCTGTCTGTTCAATAACCACCCTCGACAGGGAGCGGCTTTCGAGGACCAAGTTCGTTCCCTCCTCCGTGGTTCGCACCCTTTCTGCGAAGCGATAGCCCCGCCCCGGCAAGGTCAGAATGTAACGGTGGTCATGCACGGTCTCCCCCAGGGCTTTCCGCACCATGGAGATGTGTTTGGTGAGATTGGCCTCTTCCACGAACGTGTCGGGCCAGAGCTTGCTCATCAATTCGTCCTTGGAGACTTCCTGGTCGCCGTGCTCGACCAAGATCAGCAAGGTTTCAAAGGCTTTGGAAGTGAGCGGAATAGTCTGGTCGCCGCGCAGCAGCAGGTTTCTGGCCGGGTCAATGCGGTAGGGTCCGAATTCGTAGAACTGCTTGCCCGTCATGCGCATACGCGCTTTCGGAAAATTTCAGAAGTTTTCACCGCCCATTTCAGGACATTTCGTGGGCTCCCATGCACAATGCAACCTGTTCGGCGACCGAGGGCGGTGGCCACGGCAATTCCGAGCCCCCAAGATAGCACAGATTTGTGGGGGCGAAAAGCAGCATGAAGTTCTCGGACCCCGCGCCCAACGGGCACCCCGCTGGCAAACGGCCTAGCAGACGGGGCTTGCGGAACTGATGACGAAAACCACCCGCATCACGATCGAGACCGAACGAGTGTCGACTTTGCGGTGCGGAAGCTTGGGACGCATCTGGTGCGAACGGTGTGGGGTGGAGACGGAAATCGTCACCCTGGAAGCACTCGGCAATTTCGCTCCGGAGGGGGTGGAGAAGATCCAGAGATGGTTGGAAAGAGGAGAACTGCACTGGTCACAGTCGCCGCAGGGCTCGGTTCGCATATGCCTGCGCTCGTTTGTGGGTTTGCTGGCGGCAGACGCTTCAGACGGTCCTTCGGGGCAGTCCGGAATCGGCTAGCCAGTTCGAGAGTTTGATTGCAGTGGCTGACAAATACAGATTCCAGAGTTCGTTAAGGAGGTTGGTATGCTGAAATGGGCAGTATGCAGAGCCGTTCTTTCAGACCTTTGCCTGACGTTGCTCAGCATGTTGTTGCTGGGCGGATTGTGTCTTGCCCAGCCCGCCGTGACGCTCTCGGTTAGGGGTGGGCCGCCGACCACCAACACTCTGGTCTCCGGCAGCGGCTTCCCGGCTTATACCGAAGTTGACATTTATTTTGACACAACTTACCTAGCGCTCGGGGTAACGAACAGCGCGGGATCGTTCTCCGGGATGAAAATCCAGGTACCCGCTTCGGCGCTGCCCGGAATCAACTGGGTTACTGCCGGCGTGGCTGGGGTTACAGGTGAAGCTGCGCAGGCGCCCTTCACGGTGCAGACCAACTGGGCGCAATTCCACTTCGCACCTACTCATAGCGGACTGAACCCTTACGAGAATGTTCTCACTCCAGCTACAGTTGGCGATCTTGATCTGCAGTGGAGCTATGCCACTCAGGGTAGCGTTTCTTCCCCGGCGGTTGCCAATGGTGTGGTCTACGTCGGTTCGGGTGGCAGTCTTTATGCCTTGAACGCCGGCACCGGCGCCAGGCTTTGGCAATTTAGTACCGAGGGTCTCGTGAGTTCCCCGGCAGTAGCCAACGGAATGGTCTTCGTCGCTTCAGCCCAGAGCGTGTATGCCGTGAACGCCAGCACCGGCGCCGAGTTGTGGGAATTTACCACCGGTTCTGGCGTGTCGTCTTCCCCGACAGTGGCCGAGGGAGTGGTCTACATCGGCTCGAACGACCAGAATGTGTACGCCCTGAACGCTGGCACAGGCGCCGAACTGTGGCAATTCACCACCGGGAATTTAGTGACGTCCTCCCCCGCGGTGGCCGATGGAATGGTCTATGTCGGCTCGTACGACGCCAACGTTTATGCCCTGAACGCCAGCACCGGCGCCGAACTATGGCAATTCACCACCGGCAGTTTTGTGGCATCTTCTCCGACGGTAAGCGCCGGCGTGGTCTATGTGGGATCGGGCGATAGCTATCTTTACGCCCTGAACGCCAGAAACGGAGATTATGTGTGGCGATACCAATTCGCCATAGGAAATCCAGTTGAGACTACGCCCGCAGTAGCCAACGGGGTAGTCTACGTGAGCTCTTACGACGGAGGCATCTATGCTCTGAACGCCATCTACGCCACTCAGTTGTGGAGTTTCTACACCAACGACGTGGTGACCTCCTCCCCCGCAGTGGCCAACGGGGTGGTTTATGTCGGCTCGGACGACGGAAACGTGTTCGCCTTGGACGCCAGCTCCGGCGCCGATCTGTGGCAATTCCCCACCGCGCTTTCCGTGGAGTCTTCTCCAGCGGTGGTCAATGGGGTGGTCTACGTAGGTTCGGACGACGGGAATGTCTACGCATTCAGTGAAATGAACAATCCTGCGCAGGCACCCCGACGGCCCGACCCGGCAATGCTGCGGCCCTAGGAAGTAGGGACCGAAACCCGAACTGAAGATCGCGTTAGTGGCGAAGTGACCGTCGTGAGTCATGGAAGCTCGAAAGGAAGAACAAATTAAGCGGTGGAGGCCTTATGAAGCAACTCCGGGGAGTAATGCTTTCAATCGGGATGGTGCTGCTTTTTGGCTTGCTTGGGCAGGCGCAGCAGAGCGGGGCGACGGTTGCGAACGGAATGGTGCCGCCGCTGATTCAGTTCTCCAATGTCGCCACGGATGAAGGCGAGAATACGCTGAGCGGCGCGGTGAGCATTACCTTCTCGCTCTACAACAACCAGCAAGGTGGAGTGCCGCTGTGGACGGAGACGCAGAATAATGTTCAGCTCGACTCCACTGGGCATTACTCCGTCGAGCTGGGCGTCACGCAGCCGAACGGAGTGCCGACAGCACTGTTCGCCAATAGCGAAGCGCGCTGGCTGGGAGTGCGGATTGCCGAGCAAGTGGAACAGCCGCGCGTGTTGCTGTTGAGCGTGCCTTATGCGCTAAAGGCTGGGGACGCGGCGACGATCGGCGGATTGCCTCCGTCAGCGTTCGTGCTGGCGGCGCCACTGAGCGAGGCGGCCCCGGTATCCACTGCTGAGGCGGGAACCGAGCAGGGCGTTTGGTCGGCGACAGCCACCGACGTGACCACAACCGGTGGCAGCGCCGGCTATCTGCCGGTCTTCAGCGGGGCCGCGTCCATTATCGATTCGCTGCTGTCCCAGTCGGGCACCACGCTCAACGTTAGGGGCGCCGCCACTGTGGAAGGGCTGCTCACGTTGCCCGCCACGGGCACGGCCACGTCCAGTGCAGGCAAGGTTTCTCAGGGTCAGGAATTTTTGGCTTCATTGTACAACAGCGGCACGGCGGCAGCCGTGAGTGAGACCTTCGATCTGCGCGCCGAACCCGTGGGCAACGATACGGCGAGTCCTTCGGCAACTTTGAGCTTGTTGTTCGCCTCGGGTACGACTGCGCCTGGCGAAACCGGCTTGAAGATCGCGAGCAATGGGCGGTTCACTTTTGCCGCAGGGCAGACATTCCCCGGCACGGTGGCCAGCGTGGCCAGCGGAGCGGGGCTGACAGGTGGACCCATCACTAAGACCGGCACGCTGAGCATCGCCAGTGCCGGCGTCACTAACACGATGCTGGCGAATCCCTCTCTGACTGTGACCGCGGGCGGGGGCATGACGGGTGGCGGCTCGGTAGCGTTGGGCGGCGCGACTACTTTGGGACTGAAGACTTGCGCCGCGAATCAGGTGCTGCAATACGTCAGCGGCGTGTGGACGTGCGCGAACGTGGGCACGGGCACGGTGACCAGCGTTGCCAGCGGCACAGGACTGACCGGCGGGCCTATCACCGGAAGCGGAACGTTGAGCCTCGCATCCAATGCCTGCGCAGTTGGCAGCGCGTTGAGTGCGCTACCATTCACCTGCTCGGCCTTCGCCACGCTGGGGGCCAACACGTTCACTGGCGATCAGACCATCACCGGCAATCTGAGCGACACGGGCGACATCACTGCAGGGGCGGTGTCAGGCAGCTCCAGCGTAGCAAATGGGTACGGCGTGTACGGCTTGGAGACGGCGACGACGGGCACAAATTATGGGGTTCTTGGCGTAAATAACAGTATCAATGGCGCCGGCGTGGTGGGGGAAGGGGTGAGCGGCGTCGGGGGGACCTCGACCGTTGCTCCCGGCGGTCCGGGGGGCTATTTCATTGGTTACTCAGCCCCGTCGGGCTCGAATGAAGACGGTACGGACGGAGTGGATGCCTATGGAGGCAACGGTGATCCTGCTGAAAATTTTTCCGGTGGCAGCCTAGGTGGCTACGGCATCAATAGTATCGGTGGTACGGGTGGATTTTACGACGGAGCAGGAGGTGTATTCACTGGCGGTACTGGAGGATTTTATGACGGAGCAGGTGGTGTCTTGACTGGCGGCGACAGTTCGTTCTTCGGCGATGGAGTGGACGCAGTAGCCGGCAGCGGCTATGCGGGGGAGTTCTACGGGAATGTCAACATCGGCGGTATCCTCTCGGCCACCACAAAGGAGTTCAAAATCGACCATCCCATGGATCCTGCCAACAAATACCTGGTTCACGCTTCCGTCGAGTCCTCGGAGATGATGAACATCTACACCGGCAACGTCACCACCGACAGCCAGGGGTATGCGACAGTGCAACTACCGGAGTGGTTTCAAGTGCTGAACACCGACTTCCGCTACCAGTTGACGGTGATCGGGCAATTCGCCCAAGCCATCGTCGGACGAAAGATCGAAAACAACCAGTTCGAGATCAGAACGAGTGCGCCCAACGTCGAAGTCTCTTGGCAGGTGGCGGGGGTGCGGCAGGATGCCTACGCCAAGGCGCATCCGCTGGTGGTCGAGCAGGAAAAAGAAGCGCGGCTGCGCGGCTTCTATACCCATCCCGAGTTGTACGGCGCGCCTCCCGAGAAGCAGATCGAATGGGCGCGCCATCCGCAGATGATGAAGAAGATACAGGCAGCGAAAGCCAGGCAGTTGGCCGCGGCGCAGAAGCTGGCCGCAGCAACAGGCCCGTAGTCACGGCGTCTGGGCGCTCAAACTATTTCGACTGTTTTTTCGCAGCCCACATCCACTCAACCTTTCGGCCTCGAAATCTATGGTCGGGTCCTCCGTGGCGGCATTCTACCCCTTGCCCAGATGCTTTTTCTACAGCGAGAGCTTCCCGAAGTGATTCAGGAAGCAAAGAAGATGGCCAGCCAGATCCAGCAGTCGTCTGGATCTGTGGGACTTGGAACATTACCTGACGGAACGCCATAAAGAGATCGACCGCAAATACGACTATCGGTATTCGCGCCTCACGGACGTGTTTGGAAAACTCTTGCACGAAAACCGACTCCGTGAGGATGAACTGCGCGGCTTACGGGAGGACAAGCTGAAGTTGACCCGTTCTTTTGCCGACTTCCTGGCGGAATCGGACGCGGCCGGTGGATCGCCATTTTGTAAGCATCATTGCACGCGGACTTCGCTACTGCTGTGGCGAGCGGGTCGCGCCGGATCGCACATCGGCACACTCTGCGACGCCATCCATCGCCAGCAAGGCGAGGTCGGTGTACGCCGCATCTTGGGCGTTCTCTCCTTAGCCAAGAAGTACGGCACCGCGGCGGTCGATGAAGCCTGCGCCGCCGCGCTGGAAATGGGAGTCCAGGAATACCGCTTTGTCCGCCGCTATCTGGAGCGCTGCCCAACAAGCCCCGCTTAGCTTGCAGCAAGTCGATCCCCTCATCCGCGAACTGGTGCAGTACCGCGACCTTATTAACTACAGAACCAAGGAGACAGAAGAATGAATCTGATTGAACTCGATCGTGCTCTCAAACAACTTCGCTTGGGCGGAATGGCCGCCGTGCTGGAGACCCGTCTGCGCCAGGCCCAAACCGAACCGCTCGCCCCCATTGACCTGCTCTCGTGCCTGGTCTCCGATGAACTGGCCCGGCGTGGCGAGCGTTTGCTGGAGCGGCGAAAAAAGCAGGCCCAGTTTCGCGACTCCCAGAAGACCCTCGACAACTTCGACTTCGCTTTCAACAAGAAGATGAATCGCAGTCTGGTCTTCGATCTGGCCACCGGAGCCTTCATCGGGCGGCACGAGGACGCACTGTTTCTCGGTCCGCCGGAACCGGCAAGAGTCACTTGGCACAGGCTATAGGCCAAGCTGCCATCCAGCAGGGATACCGTGTGCTCTATCGCGAAACCCATACTCTGCTCGACGAACTGGCCGAAGCCATGCTCGATGGCACTCGCAAAGAGCACATGGACTTCTTGGTGACCGTACCCCTGTTGATCATCGACGATCTGGGAATGCGCAAGCTGCCGCTCACCGCCGCCGAAGAGCTACTTGAGATCATCATGCGCCGCTACGAACGCGCCAGCACCATCCTGACCTCCAACCGCCCTGTGGAGGATTGGGGGAAACTGTTGGGCGATGCAGCTGCAGTCAGTGCCATGCTCGACCGCTTGCTGCATCATGGGCACGTGCTAAAGTGCGGCCCACGAAGTTGGAGAACCAAACTAGACTCACCGGAGCAATAGGACCTCAGCAGCCGTCTCCCTGCGAAACCGCCGTTGCAACAAGGCCAGCGTCCGTATAGCGAAAGAGATGGATGTTGTAACCCTCGTATCCCTGAAAATAGATGAGCAGATCCCCATAGCCGTCGGTTCGGTCAAAGACGTTGACAACGGAGGCGAGTCGATCAAAGCCCACGTCTTCCGCTGGGAGAGACTTGCCGTCTCTGGCGGACAGCCACAGTGGCAGCAGGGAGACCTCTTTATCGAGCGTCTCGCTGGTTACTTCATGGCCGACACGCAACCAAACGTTCATTAGCAAAGCGCGCTGCTGATCGACCATCCACCGCGCATGCACAAACAGCCGGGGGAAACCATCTGGCGACAACTGAAACGCTTGGATTTCGTAGGTGAGTTTGACTCTGCCTAGCGCTGCATCCTCTTCGAGCTGCTTCGGCAGATCCCCGTACGTTCCCCTGGCCCGCTCGTATGCAACCTCACCTTTTAGAGCTGCGACAATGGCCGGTTCGATCTGCGAACGAACTTCGGGGGTTGGTTTCCAGTCCGGCAGCACCGAAACTCGTGCCGTCTTCGGGATTGGATCTGAAGCCGACGCCGTTGAGAGCTTGTGCATCAGAAAATACTTCTGGGGCGCCGCAGCGAATGCGGCTTGAGCCGTCGGTGCAAACTCGGCAATGAAGCCGGCAGCGTAGGTGTCGTTATCACATTCCCATTTGAGTACGATGGGCCTTTTAATCGTTACGTCTGTTCGCGAGCCGGCAGAAACTTCCAGCTGCCATTGCTCGCCTACATGAGCTTCGTTGAAGCTTTCTCGAACGGAGTCCCATACCTTTGCATCCGGCTCGAACGCTCCAGCTTCGCCCGGGAGGCTGCGGAGCAGGCTCTGCTCTTCTTCCTTCAGCGTGAATTCGCTACTGAGGCGAAAAATCACATGGGCGTTGTCATATCGTAAGGCGATGAACGTTGAACTAGGTTCAGCCTCTAAGGTTGAGACCGAAGGCGGGAACGCGTTATCGGCGACGACGGCTGGCTGTGTTGCCACCGGAACGCTAGAAGCCGTCGCGGAGATAGTTGTGACCGGAGCGATCCCGCTAGACCTAGCTGGTGAAGCAGCGGCGACTGGGCCTCGCCCGAAGACCCCCGAACGATAAGCTGACCAGAAGCAAACACCAGCCAGCAGGCACAACCCAAGGAGAAGCTTGATTCTGCGTCCCAGACAGCACCTCTCCTGCATATTAGACTTGCCTGAGAAGTCCCTGGCAAGGTACAACAGTCACGTTCCCGGCACTAACCGTTGGCCGGTTTTGAACTGATAACTGTTGGCCGCTTTTGAAGAGATCACTGAGGGAGACACTACTACCAGGGTCTGCAGACCATACGCTTGAAAGCCCTCGGGCGGTCAGCATCTTTATTTTTCGTTACGATTTCCGAACACGCGAACCGGGTCACCTGCCTGGATCGAAACCCGTCGGCGATTTCGGGGCCCGCTAAAGGCCGCATAATGTTTGTTAACAGGCGTTTACACTCAAAGCCCCCATCGGAGGGATCAACGAGCGCTATGGCGATTTTACGTCAACGAGCAATGCCACGCCCCGGACGGCGGGCCATCAACCGGGGATAGCTCCGCGGTTAGTGGTTCGTGAGCGAGTCCTTTGGCATAGACGGGCCGGGCGGCGGCCACTGGCCCACATGCGTGTTCTTCGCGATATTCCACAGTGCTAGCGCGCACGTGTGTGCTGCATAACCAGGAACCCACTTCTGATGTCCTTAATTGAACAATTGCTTCCGCTTGGAAGGAGACGGCTTTTTCAACAGCGACTGTGAAAAAAACCTATGGCAGGACCCTTGAAACGCAAGACCACAGCGCCTTTGAGCTGTTTGCACCTGAATTGATTCATGAATCCTGGAACTGTTCAAAATTGCACAGCCTGCCCCCGGAGTCTTCCAGAAGAGCAACGTTATTCGTGAAGAACGATGTCGAGCAGCGAACTGTGAACTTCCAACCCACCGTTATAGTCAATGAGCCCCAGCTGTCGGAACCGATTCATAAAGAAGTTAATTCGAGCTCGGGTCGTGCCAACCATTTCCGCCAAGGTTTCCTGGCTTATCTTCGGAATTATGTTCTCTGATCTCCCTTCCTTTCCAAAGCGGGCCAGCAACAAAAGGGTCCGCGCCAACCGCTTCTCAGCAGAATTGAAAAGCTGGTCAACTAAGTCTGCCTGAGTCTGGTTGTAACGACCAACCATGTACGCGACGAATAGGTCCGAAAAAACGTGCTCACGGTGAAGTACGTTCAGCATCGCGTCTTTTTCAATTCAGAACAATCTGTCATAGCCGTGGCGGACGCCGCTCGCAAAGGCTGGTCAGAGGCAATACTGCCCTCACCCATGAAATCCCCTTCTCCTAGTAGGGCGATGGTAGCCTCTTTGCCATGCGTAGATAGGACGGTGAGCCTTACTCGACCTGTTTGAATATAGAAGACGGCATCGCTAGGTTCTCCTTGCGCGAAAGATCACTTTATTCTTTGGATATTGCAGGATTATTCTTCTCAATCCGGTTTGGGCGAGAAACAGCTTCGGATCAAATGTCCGTGCTTTGCCAGACGACATACAACGCTCCGCACGGGAAACCCCGAGGTGAGAGTCGTGCACCCTAAAGCGAAAAAAAGCAACACCAAATAGCATGTTCGTTAGGAAATCCGAACGGAGAAGTGTGCCGAATCTGGGCTCACCGACCAGGACTCGAACAGACCTGCTAGAACCGGTCTCATAAACCAGGGGACTCATCGTCTTTGTTCGCTTCCGGACATCGACTGTCCGTGGGCGGACAGAATGTTCCGCTTTGATTCCGCAACGGTATTCGTTTTTTCCTTTGCAACACGCGGTTACCTTTCTGATGTAGATTGGTCAGAGTCCTGCTTAGACAGAGCCCGATCTGCGTTACGGTTGGCCCACGCTGGAGAGTTTATCGATTACTCTGCCGCAGGGGCGTGCGGGTTCTGGCTTCACCGCCTGCGCTGTGACCCCGTCTCGCCTTTGGGTATCGACACGAACGGTAGATCTGCGGTACGAGTGAGGAGAGAGCGATGACCGGACTGTTTCAGGATCTCCGTTATGCAACGCGCCGCCGGCAGTCGCAGCGCCAACCGTCACCATCGTTGCTATTGCACCTTACGGCACGCCAGTGGATGCCGCAAAGCCTAGCAGTGCCGCCACGTGGCACGGCCTAGCTATTCACGAAGTTTGGGACACGGCCTTAAGGTGGAATCGAGCGGTTTCGGGGGAGGGCCGGGCTGCTCGACGGGCGTCCCAAGACTCTTAACGGAGTTTGGGGCGGTTTCGTTTCTTACACAGTGCTGACGTCGGGCTGGCGTGTCGTCAGCGGCCTCGTCTCCGTTGAAGTCTCCGACAGTAACGCCTCGGGGCGTACTCCGTGTTGCGTAGTCAACCTTGGGCCTGAATGCGCCATTTCATTTGCCCAGCAGCACGCTGATCGTATTACTGGTTGAGTTCGCTATGACAAGGTCTCGGTTTCCCTCACCGTTGAAGTCGCCCACGGCCAAAGGGAGTTGACTTGTGTCGGCATCTTGGGAACCAATTTCGGCGCTTCCCACAAGCCCGTTTCCGGACAACTTCCGGTTCCGGAGAACTCGCCCCGATCAATGAGTGCCATGGCGACTAATCAGAAACGGGTGAGGGGGTGAGAACAGGATGGGACGGAATATCCATTCCGTTGGGCCATTGCGCCCGGAGCAGAGCGCTGACAGTGAGCCGGGGCGGAAGGAAGCGGAGGAATCTATTGCGGCCAAATCTCCTGCCACTACTTTCTCTGCGAATCCTGAATGAGCACCAGGTCTGACGGCGAATCTCCCCGTACTAAAGCCAGACTCTTGCCGTCAGGCGACCACTGATACCAGTAGATCTTCAGCGCGGTAAAGTTCGTCATCTGCCGGCCGGAACCGCCATCGAGGGGTTGCACCCACAGATTGTCCACTCCCATGTCACGGATCGGATAGATAATCCCCTTGCCGTCCGGGCTGAAGCGCAACAACCCACGATGGCGCGGATCATACTCGAAAGTGCGCAACGCCTCGCCTGATTCGACGGACACTAACGCGATGTTGGGTTTCTGCGCTTTGAAATCATAGGTGCCCAGTACCGCCGTCTTACCGTCGCGCGAAATGTCGTAGCCCTCGGCAATTGCGGCCGAGGCGATGGAAAAACGTTCCACCTTGCCGCCGTCGATGGGGACCTTCATGTAGGCAAAAGCGGCAGTGTCAATATAGAAAACTGTTTTCCCATCTGGCGAGCACATCGGGTATAGATCCCGCTTACCCTCTGAAATGCGGCGCAAGCCGGTGCCGTCAGCTTCGCTCCGCCAGATACTCACACCTTGGGTTTTCGCCATTCCCCGCGCGAAAACGACGTGACCGTCGCTGCACCCGCTCGGCTGCATCGCCGAGGAGTCCTTTTCGTTGCCAATTTCGCCTTTGATTTCACCGTCCGTGTCCATTACACGAATAGACGGGTACTGCTCGACCAGCAGGTGACCATCGCTGGCCCACGAGATGGCGGGTACGGGGTCTCCAGAAGTAATCTGTTTGGCGTTGGAGTAATCGGCTTTCTGGCCCGAACTGAAGTAAACGTCGCGCACCGACTGCTGCATCAGAGTTGCAATGGTTTTTCCGTCGGATGACACGCTCAGCGTCGTATAGTCATTGGTGTCGGCGGTAATTGGGCGAAACTTGCCCTCCGGATAACTGACAAATCCAACCTGTTGCCGGTTGAAGTTAGTGTCTGCACTTTGCACGATTACTGCCAGCGCGCCCCCATCGGGCAGCCAGGCCACTTTGTTGATAAAAGTGAACGGAGGCTTGGAGATCGTCCTCTGCTTGCCAGTCTCCGGATCGATCGTAATGACGGAGCTCAAGCTATTGCCCGTCTGATCCATGATCGCTCCGACAACCGTCTTCCCATCCGGCGCCCAGGCTGCATCGAGCATCACATTGGACATGGGTCCGGCAAAAATGCTTCTTTCGTCGCCGCCGTCGGCATTCGTGATGATCAGATGGTATTCGCCCGGATCCGGATCATTGGCGCGCAGGAAAACAAAGCGTTGCCCGTCATGAGAAAAGCTGGGATTCGAGTCGACATCCTTGACCAGCAACTGAGGAGTTCCGCCCAGCACGGGAATGCGGTAAAGATCGTACTCCTGCGATGCAGGACCGCTGGCCAGTAGCGTGTGCGAATAATAAATATGACTGCCGTCGGGTGAAAATCGCAGAGCCGAGTATGCGACATGCTGCGGCCGGATAATTTGCACGTTGCTTTCGCTGGAGAGATGGCGCAGCCACAGCGACTCGTTGCCCTCGGTATTCAATACGTAGGCAAGATAATTTCCGTCGGGGGACATGGCGCCGATCTTCGCATTGTGGGTACCACTCATTTTTGTGACCTTGATGCTCTGAAAGGCCTGAGGACGCGCGGTGAAAAATAAGCTATAGATGCCGAAGCCGGCCGCGGCCACCAGCAGCAGTGCGACCAGCGCGATCAATCCGATTCCAGTTCTATGCTGCCGCGCCGCAGCCGCCAGTGCCGAACCGCTGGAAGCACCCTCGCTTTGCGCTACAGGCACACCGGCGCTGGAAGCACGGAGGGAACCAGAGTCCTGCGCCGGCTCACTGCCCGATTCCGTGTCGCGCCGCAAGCGCTTCAGATCGCTGACCAGTTCCGCGGCCGATTGATAGCGCAGATCGCGGTCTTTCTCCAGCGACTTGCAGATGATGTCTTCCAGCCTGGGTGGTAGATTGGGATTCAAGCGCAGCGGCGGGACGGGCGTCCGATTCAGTATGCCGTCGAAGATGGTAGCCGCTGTGTCGCCCGCAAACGGCAACGTCCCAGTCGCCATTTCGTACAGTACCGTCCCGAAGGAAAAAAGGTCTGTGCGGGAATCGAGGTCTTTGCCCTTCGCCTGCTCCGGCGACATATACACGACTGTTCCCACTGCCGTGCCCGGACTGGTAAGGAACTCATGGCTGTCGGAGATGGTCGCTGCGGTCGGGCCGTCGGAGAGTTCTTTCGTCAGCGGCTCAACCTTAGCCAATCCGAAGTCGAGAATTTTCGCGTGCCCGCGCTTGGTGACGAAAATGTTCGCGGGCTTGATATCGCGATGCACAATGCCCCCGGCGTGCGCAGCATCGAGCGCATCTGCGACCTCGATCGCTAGCGAAAGCAAGGTTTCAGTTTCCAACGGACGGCCGCCGATGCGGTGCCTCAGCGTCACCCCGTCCAGATACTCCATAACGATGAACGTGTGCCCGTCTTGCTCGTCAATCTCATGAATCGTGCAGATATTGGGATGATTGAGGGCTGACGCCGCCTTCGCCTCGCGCCGAAAACGGGCGAGGGCCTGCTGATCTCTGGCCACTTCGTCCGGCAGGAATTTCAACGCGACAAATCGATCGAGTTTCGTGTCCTCGGCTTTGTAGACAACGCCCATACCGCCGCCGCCCAGTTTTTCGACGATGTGATAGTGTGAGATGGTTTGGCCGATCATTCGGAGGGTGACTCCGTTTTCGTTCGCTTCATATTACGGACGCCGCATCCGCCAGTCAACGAATGACGGGGGTAGTGTATGGCGACGGCAAAAGTGCTACACCCCGGCCTGGGCGTGCGAGGCTGGGGGCGGGTGTTCGGTCCCAGACACCCTCAATGTAGGAACGGCTCCTCCTCTTTTTTCCTGCGAAGCTAAAGCCCGCGAACGCGACCGCAAGCTGGAAGCCGCCAGACAGCGGCCCAACCGCCTCCCTGCGGCATTAACTCGAACACTGTACCGCAGCCCGCATCGACACCCTCTACGACGGGGCCCTCGTGCGTCGTGCTGTAGAGGTTGCCGTCGGCATCGAAGACTACGCCGCCTTCCGGATAGGCCCCGCCGTTTCCGAAGCCATACAGAATCCTCTCGCTCCAGCCTCCGCCTGCTTTGGGTGTCAGCTCGAAGACAGTGCCGCACCCCCCAGGTTCACCGTCGCTGCATTGTCCACTACCGCCATAGGTCGTTGTGCCGTAGAGATTGCCGGAGGCATCAAAAATTAGGTTGCCGAAGGGATAGTAGCCGTCTCTGCCGTTGTAGTTGAAGCTATGCAGCACCTTCTCTGTCCAGCCTCCGCCCGCCTTGGCTATCAACTCGAACACCGTTCCGTAGTCATAAGCGCCGCCGAAGTAGGTCGTGCCGTAGAGATTACCTGCGGTATCGAAGATCAGGCCCGAGTAGGGTTCGTTCCCGTTTCCGCCGTTGAAGCTATACAGCACCTTTTCCTGAGTCGACGCGCGCGTATCCTTGACGAGCAGAGTCACGATAAAGACCGCCAGCACTGCCCTCAAAGCAACGGAAGACCTTTTGCTTTGCATCAGGAATCCTCCTAGAGTGAATCACCACTGGACCGACCCGAAATGAGCGAGCATCCCACCAGCAGTGGCCGCTGTCAAGATTGAAAGATTTGCAACCTAAGAATGGTAAACAGAGGGCACGGAGGCTCTGATTGCAGATAGTTGATCCACAACTCAAACTTCAACTTGTCTTGGCTCAGCGTGAAATGGAGAAGAGACGTTCTCCGTTAGTGAGTATTCCGCCCTTCGGGCGGGGATTTTCAAGGCATGGGGGGGTCTTTAGATCCGATGGAGGTTGGGAGGCGCAAGAACGAGTCTTCGCGCCCCGTTCATCGTCTCGATGAGCCCACCGGGCTATCCCTCGGCATGGTGGCATCCCTGCAGAGCCCGCCTGCGTTTCACCCGGCAGGTTCATTGTAGCTCCGCCGCGCGATGCTGTTCTCAACTTCCGGCTTGCCCGTAAGCCAAGAGCCGACCCCCATTTCGGCTGCGTGGCCGAGTGACAGCGAGTTAACGCAAGATCGGAAGAGTAGCAAGGCGTCGCTAAGGCGCGATCAATGGTTCGCACCAATAAGAAGGGAACCAACGCGTCGCGGGCGGTGTCCATGTACAAATGGACTCCCTCTACTATCTCGTCCCTGCCTTCCTGCTGACGCTCGCGATTCTGGTCGCGTGGCTTGCCGCGCGGCGTATGCGCTCTCCGGCGACCGCCATGCAACCGCTGTGGCGAAAGGCGGCTGAGCGCATTGCACTCACGGTGGCGGCGGTGTGCCTGCTCGCCGTCGCAGTGTGCGGGGTCTACAACGCCATCGCGATCTATCGCTTCCGCGCGGCTAATCCGCCGCTGGGCCAGCTCTACTCGGTCCAGGGGCGCAGGATGCACCTGTACTGTATCGGCGCGGGAGAGCCGACGATTGTCCTCGAATCTGGTCTTGGGGCCTCGTCGGATGTGCTCAGTTGGATGACGCTCCAGACCAAGCTCGCGCGCTTCTCGCGGGTCTGCTCTTATGATCGCGCCGGGATTGGCTGGAGCGAAAGCGCGGACACCGCGCGCGACGCCGATCATATCGCCGCGGACCTCCACGCGCTGCTCGCCAAGGCGGGCGTTCGTCCGCCGTTTGTGCTCGTAGGCCTTTCACGCGGCGGGCTCTATATTCGCGACTACGCAGCGCACTATCGTGGCGAGGTTGCGGGGCTGGTCCTCGTAGATAGCTCGACGCCGTACCAGGAACAGCGCCTCCATCCTAACGCCGGGAGCCGCGAGTGGGCGATCGCAGTGCTCGACGCTCAGTACCTGCTCGGCCTGGCGCGCCTGCACGGGTGGTGCGGTCATGCCTCGCCTGGCCCGGACCGGCGATACGCCGAGGCGCTCGCGGAAGACGATTGTATCGCGTATTGGGCCGGCGTGCGGGAGTACCTTGCCTCGCCGGAAACGGACGCGGAGGTGGCGCTCGCGCCACCGCCCGGCACCCTGCCGGTGCTCATCATCTCGCGCGATCCGTCACGTGTGCTGGCGCGGCCGAGCGCTTCGCCCGAAGAAGTCGCGCGTGAACGGGCGTGGAACTCGATGCAGGAGGGTCTGAAGGATCTCTCGCCGCACAGCCAACGGATCATTGCGCGGGGGAGCGGCCACGGGGTCGCAGACGAGCGGGAGGATCTGCTCTCGCGCGAGGTTGCACGGATCGTTGAACAAATCCGCGGCGCGGCTCCCGAGCCGACCGATTACAGAGCGACGGTCGTAGAGTGACGCAGTCTAACACTGCCTCGGTCGGCTGAGCAGTTGGCCGCATCAGCCTACTTGCTAAGCTGACTCTTCCAGATAGCTCCTGGGTGGTCGGCAATCCGGAAGTAATCGAAACGAGACTCCACGGATTGGTAATGGGAGTCGGCTTCTCGACCCTAACTTCCGGGTAGCCCGTTATCCGTTCCCTGTCGCGCCAGTGGGCTTTGTGTATCATTGCCCCGTATTGCAATGCGGTAAGCCGTCAATCAGTCGAGGGCACTCGCGGGGAGGAGTCCGCTCATCTATGCCAGCCTCCACAGAAAAGGATCATTCCGTTTTCGCCCCTTGTCTCCAGGGATCGAACGCCTACTCCCTCGCCTTGATGCTGCTGGCCTTTCTTCTTACGGTGGGCGCTGCAAGAGCCCAGCAGCGCCGCATCCAGCTCGACGACCTGGCGAATGTCGTGACCGTTTCCGATCCCCAGATTTCGCCCGACGGCAAGTCCGTCGTTTGTGTCGTTTCGCGTCCGAATTTCGAAGAAGACCGCACTGACAGCGAACTGGTGGTAGTCGACGTGGCGAGCGGTGCCCCCAGAGTGCTGACCTTCGATCGCAAGAACGTGGGCTCTCCCCGCTGGTCGCCGAGCGGCGACAGGCTGGCATTCCTGGCGGGCGCGCCCTACACCAAGGACAAGAAAGACGACGCTACAAAAAAGGAAGACAGCCCGCAGGTTTTCGTCATGCCAATGAGCGGTGGCGACGCGAAGAAAATCACGAATGCGCCCAACGGAGTCGAACAGTTTGGCTGGCGGCCGAACGGAAAGGACATCGCCTATGTCACCGGCGACGACCCGCCCAACCAGAAAGAGATTGATAAGCACAATGACTCGTTCGAAGTTGGAGACAATGACTACCTGACGACTGCCGCGCCGACTTCTTCTCACATTTGGCTTGTGAGCGCTGAGGGTGGGAACGCGAAGAGACTGACCTCGGGGCCCTGGAGCCTTCAAAAGAGTCCGCCGCCGAATCGGCCCCCTTCGCCTATCTCCTGGGCACCGGACAGCAAGTCCCTGACCTTCACCCGACAGGAGCACCCGCATTTCGGAGACGGCGACCTGACCACCTTGCAAATCCTGAACGTCGAGACCGGCGAGATCCGCAAGCTCACCAGCCACGAGAAGTTCGAACGTGTCAGCCTGTTCTCACCCGGCGGCTCGCAATTGGCGTACTGGTACCCGCGCGACGGCGATTACAGCAACGGCTACGAAATCTTCACCACGTCCGTTGCAGGCGGCGAGGGTGTCGACCTCACCCGCGACATCGACCGCAACCTGGAGCGCGCCATCTGGATGCCAGACGGCCAGTCTTTGCTGGTGGGCGGAAACGACGGCACTCAGGTCGCCTTGTGGTTGCAGCCGCTCAAGGGTAAGGCCCGCAGACTTTCCTTGGGTGAGGTCAATCCCTTTTCGGACGACTGGGTCGACGTCGCCGTTGGGCCAAAAAGCGAGATCGCATTTGCCGGCACCACGGTGTCCAGCCCCTCCGAGCTCTATTACATGGCATCGCCCACGGACCCGCCCAAGCGGCTGACCGATTTCAACCACCAGATAACGGAACTGCAACTTGGGAAGATGGAGGGCTTCGACTGGCAGGGGCCGGATGGCTTCCGCGAGGACGGCCTCCTCATCTATCCACCCGATTTCAGTAAAGACAAGAAATACCCACTCGTACTTATGGTCCACGGCGGTCCCCAGGATGCGTCGACAATTGGATTCGACGACTTAGCCCAACTGATGGCTGCGCGAGGCTACGTCGTGTTCGAGCCCAACTACCGCGGCAGCGATAACCTGGGCAATGCTTACCAGCGAGCTATCTACGGCAACACCGGCGATGGTCCCGGCCGGGACGTGATGGCCGGTCTCGATGCGATCCAGAAGCTCGGATTTGTCGACGAGTCGAAGATCGCGGTTACGGGCTGGTCGTACGGTGGCTACATAACAACTTGGCTCATCGGCCATTACCACATCTGGAGGACGGCGATAGCGGGAGCCTCGGTCACCGACTGGAACGAGGAGTATAACCTGTCGGACATGGGCGGTTGGTATACGCGCCAGTTCTTCAGGGTCTCTCAGTGGGTGGGAGGCAACATGAAAGACTATGCCGCGCAGTCGCCGATTACCTACGCGGCCCAGATCAAGACGCCGACGCTGATCATGAGCGATACAGGAGACGCGCGCGTCCCGATCGCGCAGTCGTACCAGCTCTACCACGCGTTGAAGGACAATGGAGTGCCCGTGAAATTTATAGCCTACCCGGTCGCCGGACATTTTCCCGACGACCCCGTACGTTATCGGGACGTGTATGTCCGATGGCTGGATTGGCTGGACCAGTATCTGAAGTAGCCGCCAGCTCACGGTTGGTCGGCAAACCTCGCCTTACGCGTTAGGGAAGGTTTGCCCGTCATCCACCCGGAGTCGCCAAGCGCCATTCTGAGTCCGCAACAGACCCAATCATCGAGGGCAACAAAATTCTTTCAGCGCCAAATGAACATTGATCGCCTAAACTTCCTGAGTTTGCCGAAAGTGATCTCTATAAGTTCTCGGACTGATTTTGACTTGCTCGCGGAAATGGTGTCTTAGCAGGGCTCCTGATTGAAAACCGCACTGTTCTGCGACCTCCTCAATGGAGAGAGAAGTGGTTTCCAGCAAATCCTTCCCTCTGCGCACGCGCAAAGATGTGATCCATCGATGTGGGCTCAGCCCTGTAGCTTCCACAAACCGGCGAGAAAGAGTCCTCCTGCTGACACTAGCTTCCACGGCGAGCCGCCCGATTGTAATGTCGCTTTGTAGATTGCCCTCTGACCATTCCAATAGATGGGCAAGCCATGGGTGAGCTTGCTCTCCCACGGGTTTGTCGATGAACTGCGCCTGACCACCCTCGCGGTGAGGAGAGACCACCAAGTGTCGTGCAACATTGTTGGCTACGACTGTTCCAAAATCCTTACGGATAATGTGAAGGCACAGATCGATACCGGCAGCACCCCCCGCAGAAGTTAGGATGTCTTCCTCGTCTATATACAGCACATCGGCCTCGACGTTGATCTGCGGATAGAGCTTGCTCAGCTTATCGCTGAACTTCCAATGAGTTGTTGCCCGTCTGTCATTCAGAAGGCCAGTGGCTGCGAGCACAAATGCTCCGCTGCAAATCGATACCAAGCGGGCTCCTCGCTGATGAGCCATCCTCAACATGCGAACAAGCCGGGGCGGCGGTAGAACGTCTGGATTGCACCAGCCGGGGATGACGATGGTATCAGCTTGTTGCATACACGCCAGACCTCTCCGAGGCATGAGAAGGACCCCGCCCAATGCTTGAAGCGGGCGTTTGCCCAAACTGCAAACTGAGACGGAGTACCAGTGGTCCGATTCGGGGCGGAGCAGACCAAAAAGCCCTACCGCGATCCCAAAATCAAACGTGTTCAGCCCCTCGTATGCGAGTACAGCAATTCTGTGCCGCACGGTTGTGGCATTTCGGAAGCGCATTGCGATTGGCATAATTTTGACGATAATCGTCTTTTATGCCACTGGCAAGAAGGTTCTTTCTCAGCCAAGAATAGCCGGAGAATGATTTCGCTGCGCAATAGGAGGCTTTGCGTCATGAATCTGAAAGCGTTGGGGCTTTCGCTGCTCACGCTGCCCGCCTGCTTACTTCCGTGCACGCTGGTCGCCGCTCTCGGCAGTGCGCAAGATACGGGAGACAGTGTTTACGCGCGGCCTGGCCAGCTCTTGGTGAGAGCCGCACGACTGATCGATCCGCGCACCGGGAACGTATCAAGCCCCGCCGCCGTTCTGATCGAAGGCGACAAGATCAACAAGGTTGGATCGCCATCGCAGATCAGTGCTCCGGGCGGGGCCAAAACGATCGATCTCGGCAACGCGACGCTGCTGCCTGGGCTGATCGACAGTCACACTCGCTTGCTGATGGACTGTGTTTTTCCAACGGAAGCCCATTGCCTCCGGGTTGATCGCGGCGGCTCGTGGATGTTTCCGGCGTGGCTGCTGCGACCAGCCACCCAAGAACGCAATCTCGCCGACTACCGCGATGACATCATGGGTTTCCGCGTGGCAAAGACCCTTCCTTATTTCGCCGCGTCCGGTCGAGCGCGGGTGCCCGCTCCGGGAACGCAGTTCCGCGACTGTCCGAACGGTTGCCCCGAAATGGTGATGCTGCCGCGGGGCCGTTTCGTTATGGGGGCTCCGCCTGGGGAAGAAAAGCGTGAGAATGCGCCGGATTATTTTCGCGGACACTCGGTACCGCAGCACTGGGTCACGATCCAGCACAGCTTCGCAATTGCCAAATTTGACGTGACGCGAGATGAATACGCTCAGTTTGTGGCCGAGACAAAACGACCAGAACCCGATACCTGTTATACCCCGGATCCGTCTGGTGGAGAGAGTGATAAGAAAGACGCCAAATGGCATTCTCCAGGGTTTCCGCAGACCGGAAGAGACCCCGTCGTCTGCGTCAATTGGGACGATGCGCAAGCCTATGTGGCTTGGCTGAGCGCCAAGACGGGGCATGTCTACCGTTTATCAACGGAAGCTGAGTGGGAATACGCGGCGCGCTCGGGAACGACAACGGCGCGTTACGGTAGCGATCGTCCTGCGGAGCTCTGCCACTACATCAATCATGCTGATCTGGATTTCAGTGAGCAGCATCCTCGCGAGAGCGATGTGAATCGAGCGTGCCGCGATGGGTTTGCATTCACATCGCCGGTTGGCAGTTTCCCGCCAAACCGATTCGGCCTCTACGACATGCTTGGTAATGTCTGGCAATGGACTGAAGATTGCTGGAACGACGACTATAAGGGTGCACCGTCTGACGGCAGTTCCTGGCAAACCGGGAATTGCGGTCGGCGCGTTATGCGCGGCGGTGCCTATAGCCTTATGCCGGCGCTCGTTCGTTCGTCTGTCCGCCTCGGGTCCAAATCGTCGGCCCGGGATCACAGCGGCGGGTTCCGCGTGGCCAGAACAATTGAATGACGGAGTCGTTAGCTCATTGTGTTTTTCAAATATATGAGCAAGTCAGGAAGACGTTCGACGCCCTGCGGGCGTGGAGTGCAGCAATCAGAACACAGCAATAGCAGAGTGTCCTTGCGCAAGCCGGCGAGTCAGCGCTTCCGATACGGGCTTGAAGGACGTGACGGCGCTGTCCGAATTATTGGGGCCTTACGATCCTCGGCGAATGCGACGCTATCCAGTGGGCAGTCGGATCAATAGTGTCATTAACGATGACGAAGAATGCTCCCGACAGGTGGAACATGCTGTTTTTCAAGGCCAGCTCTTCTCATAGATAAAGATAACTCAACAGAACGATCCGCCCACGGCTCAAATTAGTCCTCACAGGCGGTCCTGAACTACCATTTGACTCAGGGACCGATTCAGCAATATCTTGGCTTTCTATGCCGTCGCGGGACGAATTCATCGGAACCTTGCTTGAATTCCCGTTGGTTCAAGGCCTAGGTATGTGCGCCCGCAGGCTTAAACTGAGATTCGCGCTTCGGGGTGGCGTACTTCGAAATCATCTTTTCACGCTTGCTAGCAATGATCGGCCTCCTACCGAGTTTTACGATTACATCGACCCGTTTTCGGACATTGACCTGGTACTGGAGGATCTTGGGGACTGGCCTCGGCTCGCTCAGGTAATCTCTGAATCTCTACCGTTTTCGGGATTTCATCGTTGGGAAGCTGTCGCGCGGGACGCGTTATACGAAACCTCGAAACAATTCGCATCAATCGCCCCAGATAGATTGTTGTTGTGGTTTGACGGCAGAAGCGGTGATAAACGAGACATTACCGCTGACGGCCTTGGCGTCGACGCTGAAGAGGCAATAAAGCAGCCATTTCTCTCCGCAAAGTCGCTGGCGGAGAAATCCGTTCGCGCTCCTGCCTTCACCGATGTCCTCGACCTCTTGCGATTAGCGAGATACTCCTTTGCGTTCCCAAGGATCCCGATAGACTTCGAACCGCGAAACCTCTTGGAACGCATCAATGCTTTTTCGCGAGTCGAGCCCCTCCGGCGCGAACGAAGGATAGATCGTTCAAATTTGAGAAGACTAGAGATCGCGCTACTGGATCTGATATTCACGGCACATAATTGGGACACTGCGGTCGAATTCGTCAACACCACCATAGCGAGACTCCCGAGTGTATGGTCCGAAGATGCTCCCATATTGAAAATATTATTGGACGGAGCTGTGCTAGCTGCCGGAACTGGAGTCGGTGTTGTGTTGTACAAGCCAGCTCCGCAATCTGCATTGAGCACCGAAATGTTCACAAACACTATCTCGCCTCCACCGCAACTGGGAAACGCGAAGAGCCTTGTTCCTTGGGTGAGAATGAGTTCCTATGGCCACAATCCGAACGATTGCTGTAACTATCGAGATTTTGAAAATGGCGTTGCAACGATAGCGTGGCGAACAAAAGACTCGAACAGAACGCTTTCTGATACCCCAAGCTCGCAAATAGGGGCGATAGCTGCGGTAGAGCCGTTGACGCAGGAGGATTCACTCGCTTTTCGCAACGATCCACTTGTCCTTTCGCTACCTGGTTTTGTGGATAAAAGCCAGAGCTTCACTGTACGGGTCGATCACGGGTATGTGCGTAGCTATCTGAATCGAAACGCCTCGTTTTACTTAGGAATCGTACCCCTATCTGAGCCTTCCAAAGAGTGAGATGATGCCGGTCCTCGATCTCGAAACGACTTTCGGAAAAGTTCGACCCAATGCCCTTCAATGGAAACCCGTCATTTTCATTCGTCACGGTATTTGCAGCAATAACGTTCCGTTCCAGCCGCTCAAACAGTATTTACAACTCAAATTTCCGAATGCAGCTGTCGATAACTCGTCGTACGACTGGCGCGATTCGGTTCTGGTCAACGGAGCAAGGCTCGCAAATCAAGTGCTGAACGTCGCAGGAGACCAACCTCTTGTTCTGATTGGGCACAGTATGGGAGGACTTCTTTGCAGGGTTGCGAACGTTATTTTCCAAGACCCTACGCTGTTCGACACCAATGTGTCGAACTTGGCCAATCAGCTTGGATACAACGGAAATGATATAACGGAAATAAGAAACTTCGGATTTCGGCACATGAAGACGATGCCGAAGCCGAACTTGATCGTTACGCTCGCGACGCCCAACTCCGGCGCGATGCTTCACGGACAAATCAGCGGAATTCCCGCTCTGTTAAAGCTCGCTGTACGCTTCTTCCCGCCGACAAATCTCCAATCTGTTGCTGATCTCACGACAGATCGGCTCTTCCGGTTTTTGGAACAGTTTTCGGTCTCAACTCCCGTACTTTCGATTTCTGGTTCGAAGGGCAATCGGTTCGCGCGTGCATCCGGGACCATCTCGAACTGGCTGGGAAACAAGGGAATAAAAATTAATATGCCAAACGATCTCGTAGTGGAAGATCAGTCCGTGGACCTGCACTATTCCATTTTGCCCAACGAAATCGTTCATCACGGAAGAGCGAAATATCTACATGCGCGGGGTTACATGGACTGCACGGACGTGTGGCATTCGAATATTTATGACGACTGGAATGTCCGAGATCTTCTAGTTGATTGTCTGCAACGCTGTTAGTTTTCCGTATCAACCGACGCTTAGGCGAACATCGGCGCTTGGTCACAGAGTGGTCACAAAACTGTGGCCACCTCGACAGATTAAGTTGTTGATTGAAAAAGGGTTTAGGCCCAAAGAATACAGCCCTGAAAAGGCTGCGTTCTCGCTTCCAGGCGATCCAGTCCGTGTGGCCTTAGTCTTTCAACGCAATCAACCCAGACCGTTTCTTCCAGTATCCAAAGAACCGCACCGGATTTTGCACCGACTGCCTGCATCCGGCGCTTACTGGCGCCTACTGGCCATGCCAAGGGACCTTGTCGGAAGTGATAGAGGCGAAAGGTAGAAGGTTAATTATCAGAAGTTTGTACAGAATTACTAAAGCGATTCGGCTAGATGGTGTGTCTGCCAGTTCCACCACTTCCGCACAGATGTGAAACAGCACCGGAGGGCGGGTTTGATTATAGCAGAACGAATCTACTCAACCCGCGGCACGATGGCTGGCGGATGAGAGTGCTAATCCCCCGACGGCTGTAGCATCTCCTCTTGCGGCAAATCTTGGAACGGATGTGCCCGGCGCGATTGCTCCGGAGTGGAATACCCTCCGCCGCGTCGCCGTGCTGGTGCGCCTGACCCGTTCTGGGAAGCGGTCGTTGACTCTACGCAGTTTCTCTGTACTCCTCCGCTACTGTTGCCCGCGAGCCGGCCGGCCGTTGCAGTGGCACCAGTAGAATTCCCTGGTGCCGGTCGTGCACCAACGTCCAAACCTCCGCGCACTGGTCACATAACCAGTAGCGCTCTACTCGCCGGGGTTGTTGCCGCATGCGAGGAGACGATGGGGCTGTCAACTCTCCTGATTTGGCTATATACTCGGTCTCCACCAGAAACAGTTTGCCTTGGCGTAACCGAAGAAACGGTCTTGAGCATCGCGAATTCGCACAGTGGCTCAGCATCGTGCCCTCACTAATAGCAGCTGGATTTCACCCTAGCCTGCACGTGAAATGCCAGACAGGGTGCGCGCCCTCAGAGGTCAATTCCTCGGATTTCAACACTAGGTCTGATCCTTGTCTCACGCCTCGGTGCCGACTCATCGGCACGGTGACGAACTTTCGTCTTCCGTGCCTTGCCTACGACCTCGTACCTCGCTACCATTCCAGCAAATGGCAAAGCACGTCCTGCTGTGTCCTCCGGCCTATTTTGATGTGGTCGATCAGAAAAACCCCTACATGTCGGAGAAGATTCCGGTTGATCGCGGCAAGGCCCAGCGGCAATGGCTGGCTCTGCGTTCCGCCCTCGAGCAAGCCGGATGTCAGATCGAAACCATCGATCCCGCCCCCGGCCTGGAAGACATGGTCTTCGCCGCCAACCAGGTGTTTGTGGGTTTTCACGATGGAGTGGGCAAGTTCATCGTGCCCAGCCGCATGGCGTACGCTTCACGGCAGCGCGAAGTGCCTTTTTACGTGGATTGGTACCGCCAGCGCGGTTACAAGGTCATCGAAGTCGAACTCGGCGCTAACCACCTCGAAGGTCATGGCGATCTCCTTTGGCACCCGGACTGGTCCCGCATCTATGCCGGCTACGGCTTTCGCTCGACCCAGGGCGGCATCGAGAGGTTTCGCGCCGCAATGTCCAAATTGGGAATCCCGGTCATCCCGCTGCAGCTGGTCGACCCCTACTGCTATCACCTCGATACCTGCCTCTGCCCGCTGAACTCCGAGGCCGTGCTCATCTATCCTGGCGCTTACACTCCTGAATCTCTTGCCACCCTGCGCGGGTTTTGGAAGCGGATTCACGAACTCACCGCCGACGAAGCTCACAAATTCATGGGCAACGGCATCGTGGCCAACGCAAGCTACCTCACTCCCTACGTCACTCCGCACCTTGAGGCCATCCTCCGTCAGGAGAACCTCGCCCCTGTCATTCTCGATACCTCGGAGTTCGAGAAATCCGGTGGCAGCTTATTCTGTATGAAGGCTTTCTTGCCCGAGGGATGACTCGGTAACCCGGCGCTGTCATCCTGAGCGAAGTGAAGAAGCAACGCAACCTGACCACTCCACTGCCCGCATGGCTCAGTGCACCATCGCTGCTGTAACCGCAACCACCACTCCGACGACAGCCAGAACAATTCCCAGGTGCCAGAAGATTCGCCGCCCGGAAAGCAGGGTGATCGAAGTTACCACCAGCCCAATCTCCAGGAACACCTCTGCCAGGTCATACCTGTCAGCGCGGTCTGTTTCCATGGCGACCTCTCGCTCCAACTTCCGCGCCTCATCTTGAATCTGGTCCTTGTCGTGCTTGTACCGTTCCGCTTCCTGAGCAGACTTCTCCCCGAACTTAGCCATTGCTCCAGCATCCTTGCTAGCCACTACCGCTGCGAAGTCGCTGAACAACGCGTCCTCGTGCTCGCGAATATTCTTCGCCTGGTAATACGCCCATTGATCGGAGGACTTCGCCTGCAACACAACTTCCTCGGTGTGTGCCCGGTGCCCCAGCAGCGATACCACCGCTACGAACACTGCCAGCACCGCCATGGTCAGCGAGACCGCCGCCAGCGAGCGGTCTTCCCTGGCTTTTTCCGCGTGCTCCCGTAGTTCTTGAAGTTCGTCGGCGCTCATGTATCCTCCTGAAGCAGTGGCCAGTGACCAGTACTTATTATGTCGGCACTTAGTTTCTCATTAAAGGTCGATTTGCGCTCGAAGCAGTGCAAAAAGCTCAAACTGACCACTTGCCACCGGCAACTGTTTCATTCCCCCATCACCTTCACGATCACTCGTTTATCACGCTGCCCATCGAATTCGGCGTAGAAGATTCGCTGCCACGTCCCCAAATCAAGTTTGCCGGCAGTGATTGGCACGATCACTTCATGATGAACCAGCAACGCCTTCAAGTGTGAATCGCCGTTATCTTCTCCCGTCTCGTGGTGCTTGTAGTTCTTGCGAAACGGAGCCAGGTGTTCCAGCCACTGATCGATGTCCTCGATCAGACCACTTTCGTTGTCGTTCACGTACACTCCTGCCGTGATATGCATGGCGGAAACAAGCGCCATCCCTTCCTTCACTCCGCTCTTGCGCACGATTTCTTCCACCTGCGGCGTCAGGTGCACGTATGCCCGATGGGTCTTGGTATGAAACTTCAGGTATTCGGTAAGAGTCTTCATCGCACAACTCCCTTTGTTGTGGAAAACGTACGGGAGATTCTACGCGAGCCGCAAGCAACAAACCCTCGGAACTCGCTGTCGGCGAAGAGCATCCGTCAGTGGTCCAGCGTATGCGGCAACCAGCAGCAACTAGGTTCCTTAAGCCGGGAACAGTGGCTTTACCGCATGGTCTCTTCAATCTCTGAAATCCAGTTGGGACGCTTCAGCACTTCCCGCGGCTTAGGCCCATCCGCCGCGCCCACAATCCCATCCTGCTCCATCAGATCGATCAGATGCGCCGCACGCCCGTAACCAATGCGCAGCCGCCGCTGTAGCAGGGAAGTGGACGCTTTCCCAAACTCCACCACCAGCCTCACCGCATCCTGATACAGAGGATCGTCTTCGGCGCCATCCTCTGAGCCCTCAATGCCGTCTGCGCCGCCCACAGCCTCGCGTTCTTCTCGCGGCGCTTCAAGGAACTGCTGCTGGTACTCCGCCGAGCCTTGCTGCTTCCAGAACTCAACCACCGCCGCAATCTCTTTCTCTGTGACGAGCGGCGCATGCAGCCGGTGCACCCGCGCCGATCCAGAAGGCAGATACAGCATGTCGCCCTTGCCCAGCAGCGCCTCGGCTCCGTTGGCGTCGAGGATGGTTCGCGAATCCACCTTGGTCGCAACCCGGAAAGAAATGCGTGCCGGAAAATTCGCCTTGATCAGTCCCGTAATCACGTCCACCGACGGACGCTGCGTAGCCAACACCAGATGAATGCCCACCGCCCGCGCCATCTGCGCCAGCCGCGTGATCGATTCTTCCACGTTGCTCGAATCCAGCATCATCAAGTCGGCCAATTCGTCGATGATGATCACGATGTAGGGAATTGGTTTATCGTCGGAATCCTCTTCAAACAAACTTGGCGTGCCTCCGCGGTCAAACAGCCGGTTGTACTGGTCGATATTGCGCACGCCCTTCGCCGCCAGCAGCTTTAGCCGCCGTTCCATCTCGCGCACGGCGTTGCGCAAAGCGTTCGCCGCCAGCTTCGGTTCGGTGATGATTGGGGTATACAGATGCGGCACGCCTTCGTAGTTGCCCAGTTCCAGCCGCTTCGGATCCACCAGAATCAGCCGCACCTGGTCCGGCGTCGACTTGTACAGGATCGACATGATGAAGGCATTGATGGCCACGCTCTTGCCCGAACCGGTCGATCCGGCAATCAGCAGGTGCGGCATGCCATTCAGATCAGCTGTAACGATGCGTCCGTTGATGTCCTTGCCCAGGGCCATCGTCAGCTTCGACTTCGACCCCATGAATTCCTGCGACTCGATGTTCTCCCGCAGCCAGATGATCTCACGCTGGCGGTTCGGCACTTGAATGCCCACCGTCGATTTCCCGGCCATGCGCTCGATCAGAATGCTTTCGGCTTTCAAGGCCAGGCAAAGGTCGTCGGTGAGGTTGGTGATGCGGCTGTACTTGATTCCAGCGTCGGGCTTGAACTCGAACGTAGTAACCACGGGACCAGGATTGATTTGCGTGATCTGCCCGTGTACATCGAACTCGGCGTACTTTTCGGTGAGTACCTGCGCCAGCAGCTTCAGCTCGTCGGCATCCACCGCCTGTTGTTCATCAGGACGCTGCAGCAAGCTGCTCGAGGGCAGCTTGTAGCCGCCGGCGATCTTCGGCATCGTCGTCTTGGCTTTGTGATCGCTATCGGCACGCTGCGTCACCTCCGGGTCAAGCGCGGTGTCGGTCCCGGCCAAAGACTCCGCCAGAATTCCGCCCGTCGTTGCCCGATTGTCTTCCGTAACCTCCGGCTCCAGCATGCGCTCGATGCCGCTACGGCGAGTGTCGGCGGAAGACCTCGCTGGTTCGATCGCTTCAGCCACCTGCCGTGATGGGATCAACTGCGTCCTTACCACCGGCTTCGAAATCCGCCGCTTGTCCAGTTCCTTCTGCTGACGCTGCTTAGCGCGCTCTTCCTGCCAATCCTGGTAGCGGTTCCACAGCGCCGTCACAAACGCAAACCGTGTCGGCGCCCAAAGCTGGATTGATGAAAACGAGAATGCCGTCGAAAGATAGAGCGCGACCGCCAGCACGCTGGCACACACAATGTAGGCGCCTGCCAGGTTCAAATAATGCATCAGCACGTCGCCCACAACCCGTCCCAGCAGACCTTCAATCGGTACCACGTGCAGCCAGCGCAAATGGCCCGGAAGCAGCGCCAGCAGCGCGGGGATGAACATCACCAGCCAGATTCCACCGAGACTCTTCGCCATCGGAGATTGAATCTTCCGCGAAGCGAACCAGCGGACTCCAAGCATTGCGGGGAAGACCGGCAGCAGAAATGCTCCAATGCCGAAAAACTGCAGCGTCAGGTCCGAGACGAGCGCTCCGACCACGCCGATCCAGTTCCGCGCCACATGGGTTCCGGTCAGCACCGAGGCGCTGTTCAGCGAAGGATCAAGCGGCGAATACGAAGCCAGCGCGAGGAAGAGGAGGAGTGCAGAGACGCACAACAGGAAACCGATCAGCTCATTGAGCCGCCGGTTGCCCGTGGGAACAAATATGCTTGCCAGAAAACGCATGTGGGCCGTTTTTCACACCGGGCGCCAAGTCCCGTGCCGCAAATCGGCCAGAGCCTCACTATTATGCCAATAAGCGGTGGTCGCGGCAATGCCGGAATTCGCTGGGAGTGTACAGTTGGCTTCCTGCCGGGTTGCCGCGCCTGATGCGGTATCACACCCGCGGCATCAAGGGGCTCGCCAACGTGTCCGTGCCTACGCAAGATGCCACAGATACGCCAGGGCGATCACGATGATGCCAAATACAATGCGGTAGGCGATGAAGACAACCAGACTATTCGACTGCAGATAGCGAAGGAGCCATGCGATCGCAGCGTAGCCAACAATCGCCGAAACCGCAATGCCGACCAGGAACGGCGCATACATCTCGGCGGGCAGGCCCTCCTTGTGAAGTTCGTGCGCCTTCAACAGCGCGGCGCCAGCGATGATCGGGGTGGAGAGCAGAAAGCTGAAGCGAACCGCAGCCTCCCGAGTCATATTACGGAACAAACCCGCGGTAATGGTCGAGCCGGATCGCGAAACGCCGGGTATCAGAGCAAACGCCTGCACTATACCAATGACCATCGCATCGACGAAAGAGGTGCGCGACAGCGGTTTCTCCAATTTGCCGACCTTTTCGCCCAGCCACATGAGAAGCGCAACTCCGATCAACGCGGCCGCGATCAGGACAATATGTTCGCGGAAGTAGTCTTCAGCGGAATGCTCGAGCAGCTTGCCCGCAATGGCCCCCGGAATCGTCGCCAGAGCCAGAAACCACAGAAGCATCCGTTCCTCCTTCCGCTCCTGCAGGGTCAGGTTTACGTCCGAGCCGCCGGCTTCGGAGAAGCGGACGATCTTTCCTCCCAGCGCTGCGCGGATAATCTGGAACCACGTGCGCCGGAAGTAGAAGAGCACGGAGAGCAGGGTGCCGAAATGCAGCGCTACGTCGAAAGTAAGCTCATGAGCCGGAGAAAGCTCGTTCCAGCCCAGCAGCCGGCGCACAATAATGAGGTGTCCAGAGCTGGAGACGGGAATGAATTCCGCCAGCCCTTGAATGATGGCAAGAACCACAGCTTGATAGATGGGCAAAAGTTAGTCCGTCGCGTTCCCGTAAGTGGGAACGCCCTGTTGAATGTAAAAGATCAGGCGTTGCGTGCGCAAGGCCCAATCGCTTTGCCCGTATTGGCTGATGACCCTCTGCGCCAGCGCCAAAGCGCGGTCTTTGGATTCCGCGGATTTCTTCTGATTGGGCTCGGTCTTGTAAATCTCGATCAGCGCCGCCCGCCGCCAGGCCGCGTTATACAGGGCCTCCGGCGCCGCCGGAGACTGCGGATGCTCCTTGGCATAGTTCTCGTAGAGGTCAGCTTCTTTGTCCGGGCATTTCGACAGCCCTTCCCATTCGCCGCAAAGCTTGTTTTCGATCAGGCGAAAGGCAGCCAGGTCGGCCCACTTCGTGCCGGGGTATTTCTTGATCACTAGCTTCATCCACTCTTCCTGCATCTGCCCGCGCATATAGGCTTCGCGTTCGCGCGCCGAGGGGCGCGTCATCACGTCGGTCCGCTCGAGTTGCCAGCGGATATCGGCCGCGCGGTACAGCGCCTCCGCAGCGAGTGGCGAGGCGGGCATCAGGTCATACACGCGGTAGTAGAGCCGCATCGCGTCCTGCGCCGCATCGCGCCGCCCGCGCCGCCGGCTGGCCTGGTCTTCCGAGTCTGCGGCTTCGCCGAAGATGATCCGGTCGCCGTCTTGCGTTGTCTCGCTTATCAGCGCTTTGGCCGGAACCCAGCCAGTGATGGTTTTGCCTTCCTGTTCTTCTTCGGTTGCGCCTGCGTCATTCCGTGGTTGACTCAGGATCGCTTCCACGTGAACCCAGTCACGGCTGGTTTCGAGGATGATCAACTCGTGCCCGCGTCCGGTTTCGCCCAGCCTGGCGGCTTCAGCGCTGGGAGCCACGCGGATGGTTTCTTCGTGCACCAGCGTCCCCCGCTGCGCGCCGGCGAAGGCGAGCTGGGTCGAAAGGAAAACAGTTGCGGCAGCTGTGAATGCGGCAATGGTGGCGAATCGCAGTTTCATAACATTCCAGTAGAAGCTAGGAGTATGTTAGCCCAGAACACCGCTCTCCGGCACATGCCGTGGCATGCACCGTACGAAATTACATTTGACGTGCCTCCTCGGCCGGGAGTAGCGTTTCAGCCGGCAACCGTGGACTGACTCCAGCCCAAGAGCATTCCAACGAGGAGAAAGAATGCGGCATTGGACTCGCCTGGGGATCGCGCTCCTGGTCTTACTTCAGCCTGTGGCATTCGCTCAACCCCTTGAGAATCCATCTTTGCCAACGGTCGCGGCCAACGACAACCGGACCCCCGCCGGTCAACTCAAGAACAATGTCTTAAGGCTGCGGCTCGAACTTCGTGCCGCCGCCTGGTATCCGGAGGATGAGGGCGGAAGTCAGCGAGATGTCTACGCATTCGGCGAGCAAGGTCACGCCCCGCAAAGTTCGGGTCCGCTGATCCGCGTGCCGCAAGGAACGCAGATTCACGCCACAATTCACAACACACTAGCCGTGCCGGCCACGATCTACGGATTACACACCCATCCCGGCGACGCGAAGGATGCAGTGAAGCTGTCGCCTGGCGAGGCGCGCGAGTTGCAATTCCCCGCCGGCGAACCCGGCACCTACCTGTACTGGGCCACCACTTCCGGCAAGTCTCTGGAGCGGCGCGACGAGGCGGAAACAATGCTTTCCGGGGCCTTCGTTGTCGATGCACCCGGAGCGAAGCCTGATGACCGTATTCTGGTCATTGGTATTTGGACGAAAAGTGAAGCGGTAGGCCTTCAACGTGAAATCGCGTCGATCAACGGGAAGAGCTGGCCCTACACCGAACGCCTCACCTACAAAGTCGGCGAGACGACCCACTGGCGGGTGATCAATCCGACGAGCATCGACCATGCCATGCACCTGCACGGGTTTTATTTCACCGTCGATGGGGAGGGCGACGGCGAGAACTATGAGAGCTATCCGCCAGAACAGCGTCCCAGGGCGGTTACCGAACATATCGATGTGGGGCATGTATTCGAGATGACTTGGACACCGGAGCGTGCCGGGAACTGGCTATTCCACTGCCACATGCTGGCTCATATGTCGCGATCAGACGAACTCGCGCCCCAGCAAGCCCAGCCTGCTGCCTATTCATCTTCATCGGAGCATGATCACAGCATGGGGATGGGCGGATTGGTGCTTGGCATCACGGTACTTCCCGCCGCAACCGCTCCACCGAGTTCGGCCGCTACAACTGCGGCCCGCATGTTGCAACTTGTGATCTCGGACAATCCAGGAAAAATCCCGCTGTACAACCTTTACGTTAACGATCCCATGAAACCGGCCTCACCGGACAGGGACAAGCCCGCCAGCCTACTGGGGCCGCCGATCGTGCTCACCCGGGGCGAGGCCGCAGAAATCGAAGTCAAGAACCTGAGCAGCAATCCGACGACGATTCACTGGCACGGCATCGAACTGGAGAACTACTACGACGGTGTTGCCGGCTGGACCAGTTCAGGCTCGCAAACTACCCCGCCCATTGCTCCCGGAGGTTCGTTCATCGCTCATATGACTCCGCCGCGGGCGGGAACCTTCATCTATCACACGCACTGGCACGATGGAGCTCAGTTGCTGAATGGATTGTACGGGCCGCTGATCGTTCTGGAGCCGGGGCAGAAGTATGACCCGGAGCATGACAGGACATTCATTTTTAGCATGGGCAAGTATGCCCCGTTCGGCTTTCTGCTGCTGGTGAACGGCCATCCCCAGCCAGACCCCGTCGAGTTGCACACTTCAACCCGATACCGGCTGCGGTTGATCAACATCACTGACAACTCCGCAGACTTGCGTGTGCGCCTGATGAACAAAGGCGTGCCGGTGCAATGGAAGGTGATCGCGAAAGACGGCGCTGATCTGCCGCCGGCACAGTTGAGATTCTCTACGGCTGATATGGGAATCACAGTCGGCGAAACCTATGATGTGGAGTTTGAGGCCGACACGCCTGGCCTCGACGACCTGGAGATTCGGGAGCCAAGCTTTCCTACGCCCGTCACGCAACCGTTACAGTTTAAGGATGCCAAATAGACGGCGTAGCCGCCGTGGCGACTGCAATGCACGACACCTGCTAGGATTGCCAACGCGGGCGTGCCCCTTCCGATGACACTCCTATCGCTATTCGGCCTGTTTGCGGTAACCGCGATGCTCGTCTGCTACGCTCTGGAAGCACGGAGCCGATGGTTCATCCTGGCCTTCGCCGGAGCCTGCGCACTCGGATCAATCTACGGTTTTCTGCAGGGAGCCTGGCCGTTCGGACTGGTCGAAGCCGTCTGGTCTGTGGTGGCGATACGCCGCTGGGTCAAGACAGGTTCAAAGTGATCTGGAAACGACATTTCCACCCGCGCTATCCGCGGCGACACTCTTCCAGCATCCTGGGATCGATGTTTCCACCGCTGATGATGGCAACGCTCAAATTTGCCTTCGGCAGCTGGTCGCGGCGAAACAGGAAGCCGGCTACCGCCACGGCTCCGCTCGGTTCGGCCACGGTCTTGGGATTCGCCGCCAGCAATCGAACCGCTTCGCGAATCTCATCCTCAGTTACGGTGACGATGTCATCCACGCAGCGGCGAATGTGCTCGAAGTTGATGGGGCCGATGCTCTGCGTGCGCAGCCCGTCGGCGATGGTGCGCGAGACCTCGCTGGCAGGGAACTGAACGATCTTTCCGGCGCGCAGGCTGGCCTGCGCGTCGGCCGCCAGTTCCGGCTCCACGCCAATAACCTTGACCGACGGCCGGCTTAGCTTGATCGCAGTAGCCACGCCGCTGATCATTCCTCCGCCGCCGACCGGCGCCAGGACCGTTTCCACTTCCGGCAGGTCTTCGAGAATCTCCAATCCGATCGTGCCTTGACCGGCAATGATCTGCTCGTCGTTGTACGGAGGCACAATCACGTATCCGTGCTGTGCGGCCAGTTCTTCGGCCTTGAGCTGGCGCTCGGCGCTGCCCGAGCCTACGAAGACGATCTCCGCGCCCAGAGCCGCCGTGGCCTCGCGTTTGATCGCCGGAGCGTTTTCTGGCATTACGATGACGGCCTTCACGCCCAGCGCTCGCGCCGCATAGGCCACGCCCTGCGCATGATTGCCGCTGGAGTATGTAATGACACCGCGTTTGCGGTCTTCCTCGGAGAGCGAGGCGATCTTGTTGTAAGCTCCGCGGAGTTTGAAAGCGCCGATGGGCTGCTGGTTCTCGGGCTTGAGGTAAAGTTTGCGCGCGCCGGATTCTGGATGACGGAATTCGATTAGGGGCGTGCGGAGGGTGACTCCGCGGAGCCGGGCTTGGGCGGATTGAATGTCGGAGAGAGTGACCATGCGCGTTCATTATCGCCTAGTCGCCCAAGGTAGCGTGAGCTATCGCAGTTTGATTCAGTTTTCCTCTTTTGCGGGTCCATGCCGAAGGTCTTGGATCACCACAAAGCCGGCGGGAACCTGGAATATCGCCGGGTCGGGCTCGGAGCGGGAGAGGTCCACGACGTGAATTTCTTGCGTGCCCTCCCTCGGGTCCTTACGAGTAACCGACAGATTTACTTGCAGGTCGGGGGAGTACCAAAACTCTCGCGTGCTCACCAAAGGCTGGTTGTTGCCAACTACGCCGGCGTTGATGGAAATCGTCTCGCGTGTGCCGACAACGTTGAGATCATCGATAATGTCGCTTCCCAGGCCTTCGCGGGCAAGTGTGCGTTTTCCATCGTCGAATGGGCCGGGCGGCCTCGGCGTAAACGTAGTCGGGGCGAAATAGTCAGTGACGGTGCAATGCCGCGTGGCGACGATGCAGGTGGTTCGCGTGTGAGTGACGGGATCCAGCAGTACGAAGTCTAGCCGCTTGGACTGCCGATTCGAGTGAACCGGAACGAAGGAGACATGCTCGCGGTAGATGCGGCCCTGGCCGTCGCGGGCAAGCTTCGCATAAAGATGCGTGACGACAACGGTCCCGTCTTCGAGGTTGCGAGTCCACTCGATATGGTCGCGACCCGAGAACGGCCGTGCGGTCGCAGGCAAGATCTCAATGCCGCCGACCTTCGTGCGCGTGCCGCCGTCGGGTCCGCGCGATGCCTCATCGGACTCCTGGGCCATGAGGGGGAAAGCGAGAAGGAGGGATAGGGCCAGCAAGGCGTAGGGTTTCATTCGACCACCTCACACAGCCGAAAATATAGCATTCGCTGAGAGGAAATTCAATTCTGTCAAGAGCCGTCAGATCTCCAAAATCACGGGCATAATCAGCGGCCGTTTCTGCGTCTGCTTGGAAATGTAGCGCTTCAAATCCGCGCGGATTTTTTCCTTGATCACCCCGTAATCGGCTTTTTCTTCTTCGCTGGAGTGAGCCAAGGTGTCTTCGACGATGCGCCGGGCGCCGTCGAGCAAGCCATCTTCTCCAGGATTGAAGCCGCGAGTCACGATCTCGGGTGTAGTTTCCACGCGGCCCGAAAGTTTGTTGATGGCGATGATGGGCAGCACGATGCCGTCTTCGCTCAAGTGCCGCCGGTCCTTAATAATCAAGTCTTCAACCACATCGGTTCGCGAGCCGGAATCGATGCACACGCGGCCTACATTGACGCGTCCGGCTTTGCGGGCGTTGTGTTCGTCGAACTCGAGAACGTCGCCGCTCTCGATCAGGATCACCTTCCCCACCGAGCTGTGCATGGCGCCTGCCATTTCAGCATGCAGCTTCAGTTGACGATACTCGCCGTGGATGGGAATGAAGTATTTCGGCTTCACCAGGTTGATGATCAGCTTCAGTTCGTCCTGGCTGGCGTGTCCGCTGACGTGGACCGGAGGCGAAGTACCATCTTCATAAATGACGTACGCCTCGCGGCGAAACAGGTGATCGATCATGCGGTAAATGGTCTTCTCGTTGCCTGGGATAATGCGCGACGACAGCATCACCGTGTCGCCCTTCTCGATCTTGGCATGCTTGTGGTTATCGACCGCCGCGCGCTACAGCGCCGACATGGGTTCGCCCTGCGTCCCGCTGATCATTACGCAGACTTTTTCCGGCGGGAAATTCTTCATGTCGCCGGGATTGATCACGAGGCCAGTGGGAATCTCAAGGTAGCCCAGGTCCTCGGCGATTTCCGCCGAGTTGTTCATGGAGCGGCCGATGAATGCCACCTTGCGTCCATGCTGGTGAGCCAGCTCCACCGCCAGCCGGATGCGGTGAATCGAAGAAGAGAAGCACGAAATGAAAAGCCGCCGCTGCGTGTGCGCAAAAACCTCATCGAACTTCCGCCGCACCGCGCGCTCGCTCGGCGTGTAACCTTTGCGCTCGACGTTGGTCGAATCCTGAAACAGCGCCAGCACGCCCTGTTTGCCGTATTCAGCAAACGAGTGCAGATCGAAAAGATGGTTGTCAGTGGGCGTCGGATCAACTTTGAAGTCACCGGTATGAATGATCACGCCGAGTGGAGTGTGAACCGCAAGTGCGACGCAATCCACCAGACTGTGGGTCACGCGAATGGGATGAATGGTGAACATGCCCGCCTTGAAGCGCTCCCCGGCGCGCATTTCTCGCAGGTCAGCATCTTCGAGCAGCCCGTGCTCGTCGAGCTTGTCTTCTACATAGGCCAGAGTAAACTCCGTGCCCCACACCGGAACCTTGAGTTCGGAGAGAAACCAGGGCAGCGCGCCAATGTGATCCTCGTGGCCGTGAGTGAGTAGAATCCCGCGAATGCGTTGCCGATTCTCGATGAGGTAAGAAATGTCGGGAACTACAATGTCGACGCCGAGCAATTCCGCCTCGGGGAACATCAGGCCCGCATCGATCACAATAATGTCGTCGCCCCAGCGGACCGCCATGCAGTTCATACCGAACTCGCCGAGGCCGCCCAGAGGGATAATCTGCAGTTTTCCAGTTGGCATTAGATACTGATGATGCTAGCACAATGGCCTTCGACCAGCGGGCAGTGACGAACAGCGGTGACCTC
>Ga0308309_10000190_pt1 | contig 47270 bp, 45 predicted proteins | sample HubBroMetageWFT5_FD_192491 | JGI IMG/M metagenome (GOLD analysis project Ga0308309, IMG submission 192491) | Warmed and freeze-thawed soil microbial communities from the Hubbard Brook experimental Forest, New Hampshire - Hubbard Brook CCASE Soil... | ecosystem: Environmental > Terrestrial >...
AGCTTGTATTCAATCTTGGTGTTTTTCGCAATATCGAGAACGACCAGGCGAGAACCGTAAGCGGCGCGGTCCTTTGGCAGGTTGCTCAGATTGAGCATCGAAAGATCGGCCATGCGCTGGTGCAGTTGCCCGAGGCGCGCGGAGACGTAAGACTGGCGCTCCTTCGCGTATTTGTACTCGGCGTTTTCTTTCAGATCACCGTGAGCTCGCGCGACGGAAATTTCCTTCGGAAGCTCGTCGTGAAGCTCGTGCTCGAGTGCCTTGATTTCAGTCGTCAGTTTCAACCTAATTTTGTCAACGATGTCGATCATTGTGCCACGGCCGGGAGGGGCTGAACGTCCCTGGCTCACTCCTGCTCGGATGTACGTGATTCCTCAGTGATTATAGAGGATTTCTTCGCCCTGCGGCAAATCAGATGCGCGACCCGGAAGATAAGGTGCAGCTTAAGGGCAATGGGCTGTTGTTCATTTTGATGGGAGCGGGCCGTCCGACTGGCGAAGGATCACTTTGGACGAATCGTTCGGATCGGTGACGATCAAAAATCGCTCGGAGCGCATATTGACCGAGGGAGCCTCTCCTGTGGCGAGCGCCTTCAACGGCCCGATGGCTTGAACGATCCCGGCTCCATCTGGATTGGTTTTCAGCAAAGCGAGGGGTTCGAGATGTCCGAAAGGGGCGTGGTCCGAATCGGTCAGGTAGACCTGGTATTGGGATCTTGGAGCAAGCCCCTCTGCCGCGATCTGAACGAGATCAAGTAGCCCAAGCGAATTCACAGCGACTGACGCCCGCGCGTTTGCAAATTCAGTTCCCGCCGCTTCCAAGTGAAGGCGCGTGGTGTCTCCGGCCAACCCGAGCGGTGTCAGGTTGTCCATCCCCTCGCCGCTGGGAACCGCGCCCGGCACATATACCAGTGCTTGAGTTGTCTGCCCGATTGGGATGTTGGCGATCACCTTGTTGCTCAAGGTGTCGATCGCCGCGGCCGTCTCCCCATTTTCCAGCGCGATGTAAACTCTCGAGCCGTCGCCGGAGGGCCAGATTCCGTGCGGCAGATTTCCAACGGGAATGGTCGCAAACAACTCCGGCGTCGCGCCTCTGCGAAACACTTTCACTTCATTTGTCCCGCCGATGGTGACGTAGGCGAATTTGCCATTTCGATTGTTGACGAAATTTACGTGGTTCGTGATCGGACCGGTATCCAGCAGGGCCGTTTGTTCAAACGGAGGTTTCGCGCTGTAAATTTGCACCTTACCGATATCTTTCAATGTGATCCACACTTCGTCGTTTTCCGGGCTTACGGCGATGTTCGGGCAAAACGGGCTCGCCTGCGGTTCCCGCTTGATGATTTCGTGCGACGCCACGTCAATGACATCCAATTCCGGTGTGAAACTGGAGCAGATGAATCCATAGCGGCCGTCCGGGCCGAACATCGTCATGCCAGGACCATTCGGCAGAACGATGCGGTGGATTTCCTTCATCTGCGCCGGGTCAATCACCGAAATATAATCTTCTCCGCGAACCGTAACCCATAATTCGCGGCCGTCAGGCGTGAAAAACGCCTCGTGCGGCGAGCGGCCGACGTAGATGGTTCCCTTAACTTTGTTCGTGGAGGTTTCAATCAGCGTCACCGAATTAGACCCGACCGAAACCACCGCGAGCGTTTTTGAATCCGGCGAATAGCCCAAACCGTGGACCAGGAGTTGGCCCCGATACAGCGGGCTCAACGCACCTGGGACGGGATCGCCCAGGCGGATCACGCCTAGCAATTTGTTGGTGGAAGGATCGATGACTGAAACGGTGTTTGAAGTCTGATCTGCTGCGTACACGCGATCATGCGATGACACGGGAACATCGGCGCGCCCCCAGGGAGCTTGCTGCGCGAAAAGAGAAGGAGCGAAAAAGCAAAGTGCCAGCCAGGAAAACTTCATCACGCTAATTCTCCTTGGTCGCATGGGAAGCGGACGCTGGGTTTGTATTCTGTGAATTTGCGCTTTGGTGCTTCAGCCAGAGTTGCATCAATTGAATTTCCGATTGCTGGTCCGTGACGATTTCCTGTGCGAGGCGCCGCATCTGCGGATCTGTTCCGTGTAGCAATTGCACTTTGGCCATTTCAATCGCCGCTTGATGGTGCGGAAGCATAAGTTTCACGAAATCAATGTCTGCGTTTCCAGACGATTCCTCATTCGCCATCGCCGCGTGCATCTTCTCCATGCTGGCCATCAGTTCCGGCCATGCGGAATCGGGGCCGGCGCCATCGGCGCGCGGGCGAGTTTCCTGTCGCCCCGCGGCCAGCGCGACCGTGGGAATCAAAATGAGCAGAAATCCAAAACGGAGAAGAGTCTTGTTCATATTCGACCTCTTTGATCAATTTCGGGAGCCGGTGGGTGCATGCAAGATCGGAAATATGGCGGAGAGGGGGGGATTCGAACCCCCGTCACCCTTTTGGGGTGAAACTGCTTAGCAGGCAGCCCTGTTCGGCCACTCCAGCACCTCTCCGCGGTGAAAGACAAGTGGGTCGTGATGCGGCCTGCAAGATGAGTATAGCATCAAGCGTTCGCGGACGACTGCACGCGCCCATCATTTTTGAAGCGGGACGGCGCGGAGACGAAGGAAGAACAGAACGCCCGCGGGATGCTGGCCGTAAAGCGAATCGAGCGACGCGGGTTTGCCGTACAGGGTGAACTGGCCGCCGAGGGCGGACGAAATGCGCGGGATGAAATTGAATTCGCGGTCGTAGCCGAGGGTGTAGGCCTGAACGCGCGCCAGAAAATGCTCCTCAAAGCCCGGAGGGAGAGGATTTTCTCCGAGAAGCAATTCATTTGTGCGATCCACATTTTCAATGCGCGTCCATACGAAATTGCGTCGCGCGATTTTTACCGTGCTTTCGGCGAGGTAACTGTTGAAAACTTCACCGCCGGGAAGCGATTCGTTGCGCCCCCAGACAATTGTGGTGGCCCAATTGCCCCAGGGATCATTGCTTCTTGCTCCGTGCCGATTTAGCGGGCGATCGTATGTGATGGAAGACGTCATGCGCAGCGTGTCTTCCCCTGGGAATAACTCTTCCGGTCCCTTCAGACGCGTGATCGAATATTGGCCGCTCCAGTTTGGCGCAGGATTTAAGGTGAGACGAGTGGACCATGAGTCGAGCGCGCCGGCGGAAATTGTCCAGCGATTTTCGCCCGGCTCACGGCCGTGGAATCCCGAAACTTCGATACGCGCAATTTTGTAAGTGAGGCCGATGGTGACGACGTCATCGGCAATATGAGTCGAATCCTGCAAATGATGGCCGAGCGGCGCGAGCGGGTCTTCACTTGCGGAGACGCGGTGCGGAAAGGCCTCCGGGCCGATGGCAGGATCGCCGACGGGCGCGACGTAAAACGAGAGCAATCCGTTTTCTCCGAGCTTCACGTCGTAGAGAAGTGCAACCTCCATAAAAAAATTGTGCGGGTGCTGACCATCCACAATGGGATTGCCGTAGGCGGTTTCGCCAATCTGGAAAAGTTCAGGATAGCGGCGATCGGTGATTGTCGCAGGTTCGAGGCTGAACATGGCACGTGCCGTGAACGCGCCGGGGCCGAGCGACCGTTGCGCCATCGGCATCAGCCAGCTGGTAGAGAAAACTTTGTCGGCTCCGCGCGGGCCAGATTGCTGGATGGAGTTGAGGAACGCGCTGCCGTGGAACATCAGCGTCCATGCACCGCGGTCGTGCATGAGCATGTCGTGTGGCATTGCGGCGGGCTCGGCAGTGGTGCCGGCGCTTTCGTGGCTTAGGATTCCTTCTATGAATGTGGTCGGAGTCGACATGGCCATAGACATGTGCTGATCGCCTGGTGGGGACATACCTTGCATCGGCGCGCCGGAGCTCGATTGTCCGGGTGGGCGCTGCATGCCCTGAGGCTTCGTGCAAATGCACGCGCCGGGAGCGTCGCAGGCGCTTTCGGAGCGCTCGCTGGCGAGAGCGGGAAGTGCGAGGAGGAAACCGATGCAAACAAGCAAAAAAGCAGGTCGAAGATTGACGACGGGGGCACTGAGGCGCTGAAAAATATTAAGGTCGTTCGCTCCATCTGCGGCCGGCGACCATCCGGAGGTTAAGTTCCAGCTGTGAAGGCTTATCCGAATTTCTGTGTGTTTCGACATTTCGCAAAAAAATTTTAATCAAGGCGAGGTGGCGTTGCAAGGAATGATTCGAAGAAAAAAGTACAGGACGCCGTAGGAGAACGGGCTGTACGTATGGACAGCCGGCTATGGCCGCGTTTGGCGTACAGCTGTTTCGCGCTTGAGGAGCCAGGGGTGGTTGGAAGGCGGCCATGATATATTGCCCGGCGGATGATTACTTTGAAGTGAGCTACGTCTTCAGTGAAGGAGTTTCGCATGAACAAATTCCTGAGTTGGGTGGCGGGGATTCTGGCGGTGGTGATTGCGGGCTGGCTGGTGTGGTATTTGACCAAGCCGCCGGCAACTACAACGTTCGAGGGGATGGTGGTTGACGCCGCAGCGAATACGGCCGTGCCGAATGCGATGGTTACAGTGGAAATCACGGGCGCTGCGAACAGCGGGTCGTATCATGACATGACCGACGCGAACGGAGCGTATCGGATTGATTTTACGGGACTGAGCAAATCCTCGAGCGCGACGGTTCAAGCAGAAGCGAAGGGATTTCGCTCGCCAGGGCCCGGGAGGTTTCCGACGCTGGCGGTCGACATGCGGCACGATATTGAATTGACGCCGAATGCTCCGGAGGTGCCGGGCCACGTCGCTGTAATCCCCACGCCTGCATTAGGGCGACGGCCGGCGTATATACAGAAAACTTTGGCGGAAGGGAAGCTCATCCGAATTCAAGGGAATCCTTGACTCGGAGACACGCGGAGGACGTGGCGCGATTAGGAGAAGTCGAGCTCGATTTCGTCAATGTAGCACCACCCCCATGTTTCGCCGGGCTCGATGGATTTCATGATGGGGTGTTTCGTTTCGTGGAAATGCTTGGTGGCATGTCTATTTTTTGAGGAGTCGCAGCAGTTGACTTTGCCGCATTCCAGGCACAGGCGGAGGTGGACCCAGGTGTCGCCAATCTTCATGCATTCTTCGCAGCCTTTGGTGCGGGGAGTGACGGGGCGAATCTGGTTCATGTGCGTGCAGGTTTTCATTTTGTTCCTCCGATATGATTGCAATCAATTTTTTCGATCGCCAACCCCTCACCGACTGAAGCCGCACTCAAATTTTAAGGCTAACGGCGCGTTTGCCCTTTGGCTTGGCTCAGGACGAGCTGGCGCGGCTCGCTTCCCCAGCGGTGGATAGGATACATTACTCCGAAGATGAAGCGAATAATCGTGCGAGTGATGATCTATCTGGCGGCATCTGGGGCGATCTTGTACGCGGGCGATTGGGGAGTGCTGCAAGCGCGGAAAACACGCGGGACGGCGTTTTCGAGCGTTCAAGTGGACCAATTCCTGGCGAGCCCACTGAAGAACAACAAAGAGGAGTACGATTATATGGGGACGGTCGCGCAGCCGTGCGTGAAGTCCATTTTTCCGCATGATTCGGATGTCCCGTGCTGGTGGTTGCAGCGGCACACAACGCAGTGGGAATAACGGAAATGTTTCTGGAGCTAGGCAAATTCGTTTCGTTGCTGGCGGGGATCGTTTCTCTGCATGCGGTGTTTTACACCGCGTTCCTGGCGCCGATGAACGGACTGCGCGAGCGCGTGTTTGATTCGCTGGACATGCTGATATTGGCGTGCGGCCTATGCGTGGTGAGCGGAATAATTTTTCGGGAGTGGGACCGAAAAGTGGGGATCACTGGCTCGACGATCGCGGCGAGCTTGCCGATGCGAATATTTTGGTGGTTTTCGGGAGTTGTTTTGGTGATGTTCGCCACGTCGTGGTATTTGCAGGTGTACTATTTGCCGCTGAACGCGTTCAACGGAAGATGATTTTCGTCAAAGGGTGAAATGAGCTATATCACGAGGAATCTGGTTGAGGGCGAGACGCTGATTTTCGAAACGCGGCACCACTGGTTTATTTTGCTTGGGCCACTACTTTTGAGTTTGTTCCTCGGTGGGGCCGGAGTGGCGTTGCTGGTGGGAGCTTTAGAGCCGAAAAGCAGCATGAGCTCGGCGGTTGACAATCTGAACTCCACGATGGGGACGCAGGGAATGTTGATTTTGGGCGGAGCACTGCTGCTCGTTGCCCTGATTATTTTGGTGTACGGGATGGCCAAGCGGAACGCGACAGAAATGGGTGTGACCAACCGGCGCGTGTTGATCAAGACGGGGCTGACAAGCCAGAGGACGCTCGACATGATGCTTTCGAAGGTGGAAAGCATCAGCGTTAGCCAGACGCTAGGCGGCAGGATGTTTGGTTACGGCTCGGTGATGGTGCGGGGAACGGGAGGGACGCCCGAGTCGTTTGTGATGATTGCACATCCGCAGGAATTCCGGCAGAGCGTGCAGAAACAGGTGGGAACGCCTTAAAGGGCGATCATTTGATTTCGTTTTTGTAGACTACTCCTTCCTTCATTACAAATTTGACGTGCTCGAGTTCAGTGATGTCCGCAAGCGGATCGCCTGAGACGGCGACGATGTCCGCGAGTTTTCCGGGTTCAATAGATCCAATACGGTCGCTCCAGCCGAGCATTTCCGCAGGAGTTGTGGTGGCGGTGCGGATTGCTTCCAGAGGGGTCATTCCATATTCCACGTAGTATTTGAACTCGCGGGCCTGGTTGAGCTCGGTCCAGGGGAAACCTCCGACATCCGTGCCGAAAACAATCTTCACGTGCTTCTGCAGCGCCTTCTGAAAAACTTTCTTCTCCGCTTCAACCATCGGATTCCACGCACCGCCGCGGCCCGGGGCCACGTACGCACCCACGGCGATCGTCGGGCACCAGTAAACGCCCTGCTTCACGGCTTGATCGAGAAGTTCGTCGGTGAAGCCGTCGCCATGCTCGACGGAATCGACACCAGCGCGGAGAGCGGCGGCGATCCCGTCTGAACCTATCGCATGAGCGGCAACTTTATGGCCGAGGCGGTGAGTTTCTTCGACGATGGCGCGCGCTTCGTCACCACGGAAATTCACGTGGCTGTGAAGGACGCCATCGAGCGTGAAGAAATATCCATGATCAGAATAATATTTGATCCAATCGGCGCCGTGCTCGATTTGCTGGCGGACGGCGAGGCGCGCGCCATCCACTCCGTCAACAATTTGGACGCCATGCGGCAGATCCAGCTCCCAGGAAAAACCGGAGAGAGGATAAGTTCCCGTGGGCGCCATGGCGCGCGTGGAGACGATCATATGCGGGCCGGGGATTTCACCTCGATTGATGGCGGTTTTTACGTCCACGTCCGCGTACATCGCGCCTTCGGTTTCAAGATCACGCATGGTGGTGAAGCCGTGATCGAGGGCGATGAGCGCGTTGCGGGCGGCAAGGATCGCGCGGTAGGGAATTGACATTTTGAGGAGCTGATCGTCGTACTCCTGCTCGGTGACGTCGCCATTCAGGAGAATGTGCGTGTGGACATCGGCGAAACCAGGCAGCACGGTGGCATGAGAGAGGTCAAGAATCTCGGCGCCCGCGGGGGGAGTGTCGCCGGCGGTGACGGAAATGATTTTGCCTCCTTCAATTACGATGAGCGCGTTGGCGGTGGGCTGGCCGCCTTTGCCGTCAATTAATTTGCCAACGCGGATGGCGACTCGCTTGGTGGTCTGCGCGGGGAGAGCGAACGAAATGAGGATTGCGATTGCCAAAAGAGAAATGCGGCGCGACATGCGGCCTCCTGTAACGCGAATTCGGGAAGGACTGTTTCGGCCGGACTATAGGCGATTCGGAGGATGATTTACAAGACAGATGGCAATTCGGCGCGTGCAACCCTTCAGCAGAGTTCAGGTATCATTTCCCACAGAGCCCCCTTTGCGGGGCAGGCTCACCCATGCCGGCCAAAGCGACTCTTCGCATTCCCGCTACCCTAGCCGACGCCTACGAACGCTGCTGGCGAAGAGCGGCCGCGCCCGCGGAATGGAACGTCACCCGAGAAAAATTCCTGTCTGCGCTTGAACGCAGCGTTGCTCACAGGTTTTCGGGTGCGGCGACGGAACCGAATTCGAACTCGATCGAAGCGTTTCTCGAAGGCCTACATGCGGCAGACCTTGCGCTTGCGTGCGCATGCAGCGCGGGAGAGGCGGCGGCATGGGATTATTTCGTGGCTCAATACCGGCCAGAGCTTTATCGCGCGGCGCGGGCAATTATCGGGAGGTCAGGCGCGGATGGCGGAGATGCAGGCGCCCGCGAGATGGCGGATTCGTTGTATGCGAATTTGTATGGATTGCGCGCAGGGGAGAGCGAAAGAAAGTCGCTTTTCGATTATTACCACGGGCGCAGCAAACTGGGGACGTGGCTGCACGCGATATTGGCGCAGCGGCACGTGGATGAAATCCGTCGCACGCGGAAGATGGATTCGCTTGACGAGCCTGCCGAAGACGGTGAGGCGCGTCATGAACTGGTCGCAGTGAATGCTTCGCCTGATTCGGAGCGCGAACGCTATCTCGTGATGCTTCAGGGCGTACTCACTTTGGTGCTCGATGGGCTGGCTCCGCGGGACCGGCTGCGGCTCGCGTATTACTATGCGGAGGACCTTACGCTCGCGGAAATTGGAAACTTGACGGGCGAGCATGAGTCCACCGTGTCGCGGCAGATCGAGCGCACGCGCCGGGATGTGCGGCGAAGTGTGGAAGCGAAGCTGCGCAAGGAGAAGAAACTCAGCGAGGCGCAGTTGCGGCTTTGCTACGAATATGCGCGCGAGGAGTGGCCGTTTGATTTGACGCTGCGTTTGCGCGCAGTGCCTGCGCGGCCGTTGACGGCACGCGAATGACGGCATTCAACGCCGTGCGCAAGAAAATTGGCCTGGCGCGTTCTAAGGAAGGAGAATAGCGGGATGGCTCCGCGAGAAGAGGAAAAGGCGATGGAGGGGCTGCTGCGGCGGAAACTGGCGCGCGGCGCGGACTCCGCTGGAGTGTGCCCAGAGCCGGACTTGCTGGCGGCCTACTTCGAGCGCTCGATGGACGCGGATGAAATCGAGCGGCACGAATTGCATTTTTCGGAATGTGCGCGCTGCAGGCAGCAGTTGGCGGCGATGGCGCGCGCAAGCGCCGCTGGGGGGGCGGGCTCGAGAGCGGGTGTGGACGCACCGGCGGCGAGCTCTTCGTGGGCCTGGTTATGGGATTGGAGATTGCTGGTGCCGGCCGCAGCAGTGCTTGCCTTTGCGATAGTCGCAACGATGTGGATGCGCGCAGGGAGAGAAAGTGTGCGGCAAGCGGTTTCGGTCCCGCCCGCAGCACCGCCGGTTGCGTTGGAGAACAAGGAGGCATTGCCTCCGCCTGAATTGCAGCCCAGCCTCATCGAGAAAGCGCAAAAGCAGTCAATTGTCGTTCCCAAAGCCGCATCGGGAAAACCGGCCGGTTTGCCGTCGCTGAAAACCGAGCCCAAGGATTCGCAATCTCTGGGGCGGACCTCCTTTGCATTGCACTCGTCCAGCCATGGGGCAACTTCAGCCTCGTCGCCCGCGAGAGCCCACGCCGATACGGGCGCGCATGCGGGCGCATTGGCAAAGGCGGCAACGCAGCGACAGCCGCTGCCTGCACCGGTCAAAGGTGCTCTCGCGCGGGGCATGAACGAAGCGGTGGAAGTTGAGTCATCAGCGCCTGTAATGACGCCAGCGCCACCACCCGCGGCGGCTAAACCCCTGGCTGGAGCTTCCAGTCCAACTCAGCCCGCACCGGTCGCGAGTGCGAGTGCGAGCGGCTCGCTAAGCCAAAACGTGGAAACCGGCGCCCTGGTAACGGACGGGAGCAACCTGGCAGAGTTGGAGACCACAGAGTCGCGTAAGAAGAGCAGGAAACAAGATAAGCCTGCCGGCAAAGAATCGGATTCCGCAAGAATAAGTTCTTACTCCCAAGTCGTTACGGTTGGAGTGCAGCCTGGCCCAACAACGATTCTCACTCCTGACCCTGCGATCCTGTGGCGTTTCGCTGGTTCGGGGTTTGTGGAGCGATCAACAGACGGCGGGGCTACGTGGCAGGGAGAAGAGGCCTCCGCGGGCGCCGTCCTGATTGCGGGTGCAGCTCCATCGGCAGACGTTTGCTGGCTGGTGGGGCGCGACGGTTTGATTCTGATGACGAAAGACGCGAAGACGTGGAAGAAAATTGCTCCGCCGGTGGAGGGCGATTTCATCGCCGTTTCTGCGGAGAGCGCGCCGAAAGCGACTGTCACCGCAGCCGATGGGCGGAAATTCTCTACGAATAATGGTGGAAAGAAGTGGAAGCCTGCCGAGTAGTCCTGAAATAAAGCCCGAATAAGCTGGTCAGTCAACATTTTTGAGAAGCTAATCCGCTATAAATCCGTTCGCGCGGGAGCCGCGTAAAAAAACCTGCAAGAATTCTTTCCCTCACCGTTCTAACCATGGACAACAGCCGAATCCCGGCAAGAGGCAGATGCGGCCCTGTTAGCGAGATTGCGCCGCGTTGCCGGCAGGCAATTGTGCGGCGAGCGCAAAACGGGATATGGATTTTTTCGGAACGGTTGCAAAAATTCATCAACTGGAGGGATGAACTCATGAAACCACACATTTCAAAATGGACCGGTATTGCTGTCCTGACAGCGGCACTTCTGGCCTCATCGTTTGGGAGGAATCCAGATCAAGTGAATGCCGCTCAAAGGGAAGATGCAGGCAAGGTCGCGGCGACGACAAAGAAGGACCAGGTGGACCTCTCCGTTACGGTGTACAACTCGAACACGGCGCTGGTTCGCGATGTGCGGCAAATCCATCTGCAGGCAGGGACGATGCCGTTGCGGTTCGAAGACGTGGCGGCTTCGATCATGCCACCGACGGTGCACTTCCGATCGCTCACGGAGCCGACAAAGTTGGGAGTGGTTGAGCAAAATTACGAATTCGATTTGCTCGATCCGCAAAAGCTGATGGAGAAGTACGTGGGACGCGAAGTAGCGTTTGATGTGAATGGCGTGGAGATGAAAGGGACGCTTCTTTCGAACAACAATGGCCAGATTTGGAGAGTGAACAACGAAATCATCACCGGACTTCCGGTGGGCACATTTCACTTTCCCGAACTGCCGAACAATTTGTACAGCCGGCCGACGCTGGTGTGGACGCTCGAAAATCACGGGCCGGAAGAGCAGCGTGTGGAGGCTTCGTATCTGACCGGCAACATGAATTGGAACGCGGACTACGTGTTGACCGTGGGGCGCGACGAAAAAGCAGCGGACCTGGACGGCTGGGTGACGCTGGCGAACACCAGCGGTGCGGCTTACGAGAACGCGAAACTGCAGCTTGTGGCCGGGGGACTGCATCGCACGCAACAAACGATGAATCGCGCAGCGGCCAAAGGGATGGTGGTTGCGCTAGCAGCACCGATGGCGCAGCAGTTCGAGCAGGAATCGTTTTCGGAGTATCACCTCTACACGTTTGCCCGGCGGACTTCGATTCAAAACAACGAATCGAAGCAGATCAGCCTGCTTTCCGGAACAGGGATTCCCGTGGAGAAGTACCTGCTCGTTGAAGGGGAATCGTATTACTACAGGAACCCTCAGGGGATCGGGAATCCGATTCCGCAGACGGTGAAAGTGTATTACCGCTTCAAGAACGACGAAAAAAGCAATTTGGGAATGCCGCTTCCGGCGGGAACGGTCCGCGTCTACCAGGCGGATTCAAAGGGCGGCATTCAATTTGCGGGAGAGGACCGGATCAGTCACACGCCCAAAGATGAGACGCTGCGCATTTACGTGGGCGATGCATTCGACGTGGTGGCCGAGCGCAAGCAGACGGATTATAAGAAAATCGCGCCCGATGAACACGAAATGGAATACCAGATCACTCTGAGGAACCACAAGGAAGCCCCGGTCAATGTGGAAGTGCGTGAACCGATCGGCGGCGATTGGGAAGTGCTGAACTCGAATTTCAAATGGACGAAGCTGGATTCGAGGGCCATCGGGTTCGAGATTCCGGTGGAGAAGGACGGTAGCGCAACGCTCGACTACCGAGTACGCGTGAAATGGTGAGTGACGCCTTCGCGGTGTTCAGCGCTTGCAGCACTGAGGATTGTCCACAAGTGCTAGCTCATGCGCGAAGAGAGTATTCGAGGGAAACTCTTCCGCGAGTGAGGCGAGCAACGGCCGGGCTCGATCGGGCTGTTTCTCGCGGCGATAGGCGAGGGCCAGAAGGATCTTGGCAAAAGGCCGGAGGTAGTGGCCGTGCTCGACGGCATTCACCATCTCCGTCATTCCCTTTTCTTTGTCGCCATGAATTCCGCCGAACCACAGAAACGCGCGCTTGTATCCGGGCAGGCAGCCGATGATGTAATGGCCCGCGCCGAGGGCGACATAAGCGTCCTCAAGATGTGGATCGAGCGCGAGAAGAGCGGTAGCTTCGTTTTCCGCCTGGCGCGTGAGCGAAACGGCCGGAATCTGCTTTTTCAAGATGACCTGGTCGTAGTCGGATTCCATTCCATCCGCCATGGTGAGAACCAGCATGGCGTTCGTGTCTGTCGGATTGGCTTTGAGAAGTTTCTTGGCCGCTGCGCGTGCGTCCGTGATCGCCTGAACAAAAGGCGCGTTTGAATTGGCCTGTGGATCTCCTTCGAGACCATTCAAAAACCGCTCGTCATTCAAGAAAAAGTCGGACGTGAGCACGCCCTTGGAGTTGAACTCCTCGAACAAATATGTGCAGGCTTCGGCGGCGCGCCCCATCGGGTCTTGCGGCCGCAGCTTTTCGTATTTGGCGAAGTCCTCGCGTGCACCCTTGAAATCCAAACTATAAAGTTGATGGAAGCCCGATTCCAGGGAACCGGCAGCGGGATCGGCCTGGATGCTGGGTTCCTGCGAAGCCGGCGGCTTCGGCGCTGATTCCTGCTCGGTTTGACCGTTTGCGGGGTGCGCCGGCAAAAGAAAAAGGCAGGCCGCGAAAGAAACCGCCAGGGATACTCCAAACCTGAGTCGTCGCGAACGTGCTGGCAGAAGATTTGGCAATTGGTCCTCAGTCCGAGAATTATGAAGGCGGCGCTCACGACTGTGCGCGCTCTACTAGCTCTACATTTATATTTGAACGTCGTGGAAAGCAAGTGGTTGCTTACGCGGCGTGTCCTAGAGATTATGCAAGATGAAATCCGTGATGCGGCGGAGAAGCTGCATGACAGCTCCGGGGTCACTGATGCCATGGCCGCGGCCCGGAAAAACCATCAATTGATCGGGATAGTGGCCTGAATCGATGAGGGCATTCAATAGCTCGGCGGAATTCGTGAAGTGCACATTGTCATCGCCCGTTCCGTGGACGAGCATGAGTTTGCCTTTGAGCGCCGCAGCCTGGTTCACGGGTGACGAGCTGGAATACGAATCGGCGTTCTCCTTCGGGAGGCCCATGTAGCGTTCTGTGTAGGCGCTGTCGTACAAGCGCCAATCGGTGACAGGCGACATGGAAACGCCGAGCTTGAAGATGGCCGGAGAATTGAAAAGCGCGTTGAGCGTCATGGTGCCGCCATAGCTGTCGCCCATTATTCCGATCCGCGCGGAGTCCGCGAAGCCGAGCGATACAAGGTATTTAAGGCCCCCCAGTTGGTCTTCGAGTTCAATTTTTCCGAGCTGATGATAGATCGGGGTTTCAAAGGCATGCCCGCGGCCCGTGGAACCGCGGTTGTCTAACGAAAAAACGATGTAGCCGCGCTCGGCAAAAATTTCATTCAGCAGCAGCGAGATTCCTTCCCACTCGTCGCGAACCGTTTGCACGCCAGGGCCGCCATAGACGTTGATGAGGACTGGATATTTCTTCGACGGGTCAAAGGGCGTGGGCTTCATAATGGAAGCGCAGAGTTTCGTTCCATCGCTCGCGGGAATTTCGACGAATTCAACTGGAGATAAATCGTAATCGGCTAGTTCGGGCACACTTCCTTCGCTGATGACGGCGACGCGCGAACCATCGATATGGAAGAGGTCCTGGCGCGTCGGCGTGGTCGCGTTCGAATACTCATCGATAAAAGCGGCGGCGCCTGGGGCGATATTCACGTTGTGGACGCCGTGGCCGTGCGTGACCTGAACGATCTTCTTATCGCGCAGCGAAACGCGGTAGAGCTGGGATTGCGTGGGGTTCTCTTTGTCAGAGGAGAAGTAGATTTCCTGGCGCGCTTCGTCCACAACGGGGCGGCTGTTGGACCCAGGTCCGACTCCGCCATTGCCCGTGATTCCCCAATCACCGCCGGTCAACTGATCAAGCAGCTTGCCGGAAAAATCGTAGAGGTAATAATGGTGGAAACCGGAACGCTCGCTCGACCAAATGAACCGCTTGTTGTCTGTGAAGAAGTATAAATCGTCGCTAACGTTGATCCAGTATTTGTCAGTGTCTGTGAGGATGGTTGAGGATGTTCCGGCGACCGCGTCACAGAAAAGCAGGTCGAGGCGATTCTGCGCGCGGTTGAGCCTTTGGATGGCGATGCGTGAGCTGTCGCGCAGCCAATCCACGCGCGGGATATAGACGTCTTTTTCGACGCCGGTATCCATCCACTTTGTTTCCCCGCCTGAGACCGAGACAACTCCGACGCTGACGTTGGGATTGGGCTCACCCGCTTGAGGATAGCGTGTGTATGTCGTACCGCCGATTGGTGAGCTCATGTCCGTGATTGGATAACGCGTCACGGTGCGTTCGTCCATTTGGTAATACGCGATCTTGGAAGAATCGGGCGACCACCAATATGCGGTCACCGAGTCGAGTTCCTCCGGGTAAAGCCAGTCCAGCTTGCCCTTCAGTATTTCTTCGTTGCCACCGGTGGTGAGGGCTTTTGATTCGCCGCCGGCCACGTTCACAACCCATAAATTAAAATTGCGGACGAAGCTCACCCACTTCCCGTCGGGCGAAAATTTCGGATCTTCGATGTCGTCGTCACCCGTGACGAGAGATTTAACGGTCATTGTCTTGAGGTCAAGCAACACAATTTTGCCGCTGCCGGAAAAGAGGAGAGCTTCACCCGTCGGAGACCACTTGTAAGCTTCGTTCTGCAAGCGGGCGATTCCTGTGCCTTGCGTGGCGCTTTCTCTTTGTGGCTGCATTGCGCTTTTCAACGTGTCGGCGGAGACCAGGACTTTGCGCGCGCCCGTTTCGCGATCCATCGTCCAAAGTTCAAGCCCCGTGCCATCGGCCGCATTCCGCTCGAAATAGGAGAAGACTTTGCCATCAGGACGCCATTCAATGCCGTCCACCCCGCTGCCACCGAGGTAAGGTGCGCTGAACAGACGGTCCAGGGTGAGCTGCTTCTTCGCGCTTGCGGGTGCGGGATTTTGCCCGCGCGCAACCGTGCCAACCAGATTGACGCCTGCGATGACAATGATGAATGAGAGCGCGCCGCGAAGCGAGGCGCGCAAAATGAAACTCATTAATGCCTCCTCGAGAAAACGCGACATTCTATACTGGCAGAAGGGATTCAGATATGCCGCAAGCGGATTTCTTGCAGAAATTCTGGACGTGGGAATTTACCCGACCCGATCTGGAGACGCGGTTGGATACGCCGGTGGACCTGATAGCGCGGGCGTAGCTCGCTTCCGATGGACCACGAACGCGCCAATCGCGATGGCGATTGCGACCAAGATGAATGAGGCGTCGCGAAGGAGCGACAAAGGCCCCAGGCGCTCGCCGGGGCCGAAACAACCGCAACTGATCTCCTTGCCCTGCAGGTAGACGTGGAACTGCACGGCGAAGAAGCCGCCCAGCAAAAGCGCGGTAACGAGCGCGGAGTAGCGCAAAGCAATCCCCGTGAGAAGCCATAGCCCGAGAAAAAGCTCAAACGGCGGCAACCAGTGCGACACAAATTCCACCCCGGCCGTGGAAAGCAGTTGGTAGGAATCCACACCCATCGCGAACATGGCCAGCGAAGTCTTAACGGAAGCGACGGACCAGTTCATCCCGGCTTGCGGCTTCATTTTCGCATACGCAGCGAACAGGAAAATCACAGCAAGCGCCAGCCGCCCTAGCACCAGGAGAGTTTTTCCAAGCTTTCGCTGCGCGTCGCTTTTCATTTCCGATGCTATTGGGCCAAGAGCGAATCGAAGAAGTTCTTCAGAATAGGCCAGGAAACCATGCCAGAGGCCGCAGGCAGTCTCTGCCCTTTGTTGTAGATAACGTAGGTGGGAGTTCCGGTGACGGGAAGCTGATTCCCGAGCGCAAGGTCTTGCAAAATGTACGCATCCACGGAACATGCGTGGGGGGCCGGAACAATTCCGCCGCCTCCTTTAGCAACCGGGCCCGGACCCTCGCAACCCTCCATTATCTTTTGAATACGCTTGAAATCCGCGGCGGGCATTGCGGTAGAAACGTATTTTTCAAGATCGCCGCTGGCAGTCCACGCGGCCTGGTTGTCGTAAAGCGCCGCCTCAACGGATTCGAACTGGCCCACTTCGGCTGCCGCGGTCGCCCAGCGCGCTGCTTGTCCGGAATATGCGTGCATCTGCAACGGAAAATCGTGATGGACGATGTACACCTTCCCGGAGGCAACATAGTCGTTGATCAATGGGCGCAGGGTCGACTCATAGAAGTTCCCGCACGTGGGACACTGAAAATCACTGAAAATCTCCATCCTAATCTGGGCGTTTTTCGAACCGTAAGTCTTCACCGGAGCGGACGGGGGCGTCGCGGTTTTCGCATGGGTTTGCGTGTTCTTCGTGTTTGCATGCAGGGCTGAACCTGCGGCGAGGATCGCGGCAAGGCACGTGGCTCCAGCGAACGCAGCAGCCCTCCGTTGCCAATTGCCACGCGGCATCATCTCTTGCAATACGCGCACCGGTCGAATCAACTCAACCTCCCTGAAGCCTCGATGGCTTCCAAAGCAGCATTGTATCTCGAATCGCTCCCTCATGGTGCCCGTTGAACCCATCCGCTGTGCCTATTCTGGAATGCTGCATGTCGGATGCGTCTCGGGCGGGCAGGGTTTGAAGTAATTTGCACCGAACTGCGGGAGCCAGGCAGCCAAGCCTTAGGCATTCGGATTTGGATGGAAAAGCACTAAATGCCATTTAAGTGTAACATAGAACACGACATGCAGTGTCGTAAGAAACTTGACAACGTTACACTCAATGTGTATAATCTCACTGTTTTAGAGAAATAGAAATCCAGATTGACGCAAGTTAGAGATCATAGGAGCAGAATCCATGAGTAAGATAATTGGTATTGACTTGGGAACCACCAATTCGGTGGTCGCCGTGATGCAGGGCGGAGAGCCCGTCGTCATTCCCAACCAGGAAGGCGCGCGAACCACGCCCTCGGTTGTAGGCATAACCAAGAGCGGGGAACGTCTGGTAGGTCAGGTGGCGAAGCGCCAGGCAATCACGAACCCTGAGAACACAATTTATTCGATCAAGCGCTTCATGGGACGCCGCTACGACGAAGTGTCTGAAGAAATGAAGATGGTGCCCTACAAAGTGGTCCGTCAGGGAGACCACGTTGCGGCGATTGGGCAAGGGAAGGAATTCAGCCCGCCGGAAATTTCCGCGATGATCCTGCAGAAGTTGAAGCTTGCCGCCGAGGATTTTCTCGGCGAGAAGGTGACCGAAGCGGTGATCACAGTGCCCGCGTATTTCAATGACGCGCAGCGCATCGCGACCAGGGACGCGGGAAAGATTGCGGGTCTCGAAGTGAAGCGCATCATCAACGAGCCGACCGCAGCGGCGCTGGCGTACGGCTTGGACAAGAAGAAGGACGAAACGATCGCCGTGTATGACTTCGGCGGTGGCACGTTCGATATTTCCGTCCTCGAAGTGGGCGAAGGCGTGATCGAAGTAAAAGCCACCAATGGCGATACGCACCTCGGTGGCGACAACATCGATCAGCGCATCGTCGAATGGCTGGTGGAAGAGTTCAAGAAGGACGAAGGCCTCGACCTGCTCGCCAAGGGCAACGAGATGGCATTGCAGCGGCTGCGTGATGCCGCAGAGCGCGCCAAGATCGAGCTTTCTACCACGATGGAGACGGAAATCAATCTCCCCTTCATCACTGCGGACGCCAATGGGCCAAAACACCTGGTGAAGAAGCTCACTCGCGCGAAACTCGAAGGAATGGTGGAAGACATCATCCGTCGCTCCGTTGAACCTTGCAAACAGTGCATGAAAGACGCAGGCGTGGACGCATCGAAAATCAACGAAGTAGTTCTCGTTGGCGGACAAACGCGCATGCCGTTCATCCAGCATCTCGTGAAAGAGCTGTTCGGCAGGGAAGGGCACAAGGGAGTAAATCCGGACGAAGTGGTCGCGGTAGGCGCGGCGATTCAAGGTGGAGTCCTCGGTGGCGAAGTGAAGGACATCCTCCTGCTCGACGTGACGCCGCTTTCCCTCGGCGTGGAAACACTCGGGGGAGTGACGACGGTCCTGATCCCGCGCAACACGACGATCCCGACGCGGAAATCGGAAACTTTTTCGACGGCCGCGGATAATCAGACCTCCGTCGAGATCCATGTGCTTCAGGGGGAACGCCCCGTGGCAAGCGGGAACCGCTCCCTCGGGAAATTCCACTTGATCGGACTGCCGCCTTCTCCGCGCGGCATTCCGCAGATCGAAGTCACGTTTGATATTGATGCGAACGGCATCTTGAACGTGTCGGCGAAGGACATGGCTACGAACAAGGAACAGAAAATCACCATCACAGCTTCCACGGGCCTGACCAAGGAAGAATCCGAGCGCATGAAGAAGGAAGCGGATACTCACGCCTCCGAAGATAAGGCGCGGATTTCGGAAGTAGAGGCTCGCAACCGGCTCGATAACCTGGTCTACCAAACCGAGAAACTGATCAAGGAGAATCGCGAGAAGCTTGCGGAAGCGGATGTGAAGGCTGTCGAAGAAGCCATCGAAGAATCGCGAAGAGCGCTTACCGATGGTGGGCTCGACAAGCTGAATGCAGCCGCGGAAGGCTTGACGAAGGCTTCACATCGCGTTGCCGAATCGCTCTACAAGGCGCAGCAGACCGCTGCGTCCGCGGGCGGCGGCGCGCCGGGTGGCGGAGCAGCAGGACCGCAAGGTGACGGCGGAAGCTCTCAACCCCAAGGCAAGGACGACGTGGTGGACGCCGAGTTTGTGGACGTGGATGAGTCGAAGAAGCCGAATTGAAATCGCTCATCATGGTCATACTTGGCGCGGCAAAGGCGGGTCCCGATAAACTCGGGACCCGCTCGTTGCTCCAACCTTTTGGATTTTCATTCAGGAGAATGAATTGACGACGACCGGAGTCCGGCGGGCCAGCCCGCCCCAGGCAGTGCAAAAGGTGCGGGAAGGTGTGTTTATGGTCCAGGTGGCAATCACGGAAAGCCCAAGCGCGGACTGGCGCCGGCTTTTTTACGACGCGCAGCAGGAGGTGCCGCCGGATTTTGCGCCACGGTCGGTCGAAATCACCGGAACTTTTCTGCGCTTCAAATCCGACCCAGCAAGCGTGGAACAAAAAGTCGGCGTGCTCGACAAGTGGATGGAACGCGCCAGCCAGAAAGTGGCCGCGATGGGTGGCCGCTCCGAAGTACAAAAGCAGAAGACGGAAGAACTTACGCGCGAGGCCCAGGAACTTTCCGAATGGAATGCGCGCTGGGCCAAGCTATAAAAGATTAACCGCGCGACAAAATTCGAACGAAAATGTCCAACACTCCGAAAAAAGACTACTACGAACTTCTGGACGTTCCTCGCAAGTCGTCCGTGAAGGATATCCGCGCTGCTTACCGCAAACTCGCGCGCAAATTCCATCCTGACTTGAACCCCGGCGACAAGTCCGCCGAAGAAAAATTCAAGCAAATTCAGGAAGCCTACGAAGTCCTTTCGGACACCAAGAAACGGCAGATGTACGACCAGTTCGGATTCAACACTCCCGGGCAGGGCGGTGGCCCCGGTCCCGGAGCGGGCCAGCCTGGGTCGCCGGAAGACATTCATTTCGATTTCGGCGGATTCGATTTTGGCGGTGCCGGAGGCGCGGGCGCGCAGGGCGGCGGCACGAGCTTTCGCGATCTCTTCAGCCAGATGTTTCGCGGGCAAGGCGCCGCACAAGCGCCGCAGGAGCGCGAAGCGGGCGACGATCTGGAATTCCAGATCGACATCACGTTTGCCGAGGCCATGCGCGGCGCGGTGAAAAAGCTGAATTTCACGCGGCTCGATGTGTGCAACGTCTGCCATGGCAGCGGTGTTCAGCCGGGCGATGAAAAGGCTTGCCCCACATGCGGTGGCTCGGGCCAGGTGACACAAGTGAGCGGCAAGATGCGTTTCCAGATCAATTGCTCGCGCTGTGGCGGCACCGGTAAGTCTCGCACCATATGCCGGAATTGCGGCGGTGAAGGCCGCATAGCTCGCATGGATTCACTCGAAGTGCGAATTCCGCCGGGCGCGCAGACGGGTTCCCGAGTACGCGTGGCCGGCCGCGGCAACGCGGGCATGCATGGCGGGCCTCCGGGCGATCTCTATATCATCACGAAGGTCGAGCCGCACCCGTTTTTCTCCCGGCACGGCGATGATCTTTTCACAGTCGTGCCGGTCACGGTTTCCGAGGCTTCGCTGGGCGCTAAGGTTGAAGTTCCCACGATTGACGGCAGATCGCAGGTGCGCATTCCTCCGGGAACGAGCAGCGGGACGAAACTACGTTTGCGCGAGAAGGGCGCGCCCTCAGCGCGGCACGCGGGAAAGCGCGGAGATCAAATCGTGGAAGTGCAGGTGGTAGTGCCCAAGCCCGAAGATGAGCGTGTGCGCAACCTGATGAAGGAACTCAGCAAGATTGATCCAGAAGATCCGCGCCGCGAAATTTTTTCGCGAGCGGTAGTTTAACGGCGGAGCAAAGAGGCCGGCGATGCCAGCGCGTACAAAGAAAAAAGCGAAAGCGGGCTACATGATCAGCGCAGTTGCCGATCTGTATAAGCTGCATCCGCAGACGCTGCGCCTCTATGAGCGTGTCGGGCTGCTGAAACCATCGCGCTCGCAGGGGAACACGCGCCTTTACACGGATTCCGATCTCGAGCGTCTGGAAGTGATTTTGAATCTTACGCGCGAGCTCGGCGTCAATCTCGCCGGAATCGAGATCATTCTCAACATGCGTGACAAAATGGGGGAGATGCAATCGCAGATGGAAGAGTTCATCAAATTCGTGCGCAGCGAATTCGCGCGCAGCTTTTCAGCGCCGGACGATCGCAAATTCCGCAACGCGATCGTGCGGACCGGGCCTCGCCACGCTATCCGAGTAGAGAAATAACGTCTCGCCGTTTCCCCGCCACTCATTATTTCCACACCCCATTTAAATTTGCACAGGCGCGTCTGCTTGCGCTGGCACCACGCCGCGCTTATGCTTGAAATATGGCGCGAATGGATTGTCCACATTGCCAGGGCACCGGCTGGAAAGTGGTCGAGCGGACCACCGAAGGCGCGCAGGCACTCGCTTCAGCGGAGACCGCGCGAGCGGGATCGTCCGCCAGCTCGTCAGGCGTCGAGCCGAAAATGGTGTGGGCCGTTCCTTGCGATTGCACCACGGGCGACCGCACTGAGCGAGCGCTGGCTCGGGCGCGCGTCCCGGAACGCTACCGCCACTGCGATTTCGATAATTTCGAGACGGACAACGATATTGAGAACGTCACGCGCGAACAACTCGCCGCATGGAACCGTAGCCTTGCGCAAACCAAGCTTGTGGTCCAGCGTTTCGCGCAGGAATTTCCTCTTGCAAGTGAACACGGATTGCTGTTGATCGGTCCCTGCGGGGCGGGGAAGACGCATCTGTGCGTCGCGGCGCTGAAGGAGATCGTGCTGCGCGGGCACTCGGGCCTCTTCTACGATTACCGCGAGCTGCTGAAGGAAATTCAGGATAGCTACAACGCTGAAAGCCAGTCCACTGAGATGAGCGTTCTCGAACCCGTCTTGAAAGCCGAGGTGCTGGTACTCGACGATCTTGGCTCAAGCAAGCCCTCGCTCTGGGCGCTTGAAACAGTCGGGCATGTCCTCAATACGCGATACAACGAGAAGCGCGTGACGCTGCTCACCACCAACTACCTCGATACCGACGCCGATTCTAACGGCGCATCCGCTCCACCTAACGCGCGAGTCGCAGGGATGCGCCCCCTTGCAATCGAGGATTCACTCACCGAGCGCGTGGGAAGGCGAATACGTTCCCGTCTGTACGAAATGTGCCGCACCGTAGAGATTTCCGCGCCCGATTACCGCAAAGAAATCCGTAACATAAGCCGGTTTCGCGCTTAGCGTTTTGGTATGCGCTTGCCGTGAAATTCCCGCAACTCTTTTTGCATCATGGTTTTGTTGACAAGCCGCAAACCGGGCGGGTATCATTCTTTCGACACTCCGTCGAGCGTGGGCGGAGTAACCCCTTCATGGCTCTATCCCCGCAGGGTGGAGTAACCGAGGTCGAAGTCTCGGAATGTAGGGCATGCTCTCGTGCGGAGGCCGCTCCAAATGTCACCCGAACCCGACGACCAACTGCAACCCGAGGCCGTTGAAACGGCAGCGGAAGTTCCATCGGTGGAGAACAACTCCGCCGCTCGCCTCGATTTGACCTCTGAGCCTGCTTCCGCCGCGACCGTGTCTATGTCCGCTGGCGCCGCAGGCACAGCAACAGCTGTTGCCCGCGCGCAGGAACCTCCACCGCCTTCTGTTTCAGAGCCGCACACGACTGAATCACCGGTCGAGGCTCCTCACGCCGAGGCTCCTGCCCCGACCGGTCTGGCTGAGGCTAATGCCTCAACTGAGCCCAGCGCACAGGCTGAATCCGATGCGCCCATGCCGGAAGCTGCTGTTGCTGCCACTGAGCCTGTAGAGACCGTCGAATCCTCCGAAACAATGGACCAGCTTCTCGAGCAATTCACCGCGCCGGAACCTGTGGCGGCCGAGGGCGAAATTTTCGATGGCCGCGTCCTGGCGGTCACAGACGCAGGCGTGGTGGTTGACGTTGGCGGAAAATTTGAAGGCCTGGTTCCCGCGCAGGAGTTCGTTGATTCCGGCACGCCGATTCAATTCGGTGAGGGCCAGACGATTGAAGTCGAGCGCCTCCATGAATACAAGGACGGCTACGTTCTGCTCTCGCATGTGCGAGCGCACCGCCGCCGCGTCTGGGAGCGGATTGACAAGGCTTATCGTGACCATGCCAACGTGAAAGGCAAAATCACGGAGCGCATTAAAGGCGGATTGGTTGTGGATATTGGGGTGCGAGCGTTCTTGCCGGCTTCCCAGATCGAAATGCGCCCCGTGCACGACCTGGAAGCCTGGAAGGATCGCGACATTGAAGTTCGCGTCCTGAAACTCAACCGCAAGCGTGGCAACGTAGTCGTCAGCCATCGCGCAATTGTGGAAGAGGAGCAGAAAACCAAACGCGATGCACTTGCCTCCACGCTCGCCGAAGGCACGGTTGTAACGGGGAAAGTGAAGAACGTTACCGATTACGGTGTTTTCGTGGATCTCGGCGGCATGGACGGCCTTCTCCACGTGAGCGATCTCGTCTGGGGACGTGTGCCGCACCCCTCCACAATCGTAAAGCCTGGCGACGACATCCAGGTTCAAATCCTGAAATTCGACAAGGAAAAGCAGCGGATTTCGCTCGGGCGTAAGCAGTTGCTTCCCGATCCGTGGGCAACCGTTCCGGAGCGCTTTCCGACGGGCACTCGCGTTCACGGGAAAATCGTTGGCGTCACCGACTACGGCGCGTTCGTTCAGATCGAGCCGGGCGTCGAAGGCCTCGTGCACGTCAGCGAAATGAGCTGGTCAAAGCGTTTGAAGCATCCCTCGAAAATCGTGAAGGTCGGCGACGATGCCGACGTGGTGGTCCTCGAAGTGAAGACGGACCAGCGCCGGATTTCGCTCGGACTCAAGCAGACGCTTCCAGATCCGTGGGACGCCGCGGCGGAGAAATATCCGGTCGGCACGATCGTCAACGGACGCATCCGCAACCTTGCGGATTTCGGCGCGTTCGTCGAAATCGAAGAAGGCATGGAAGGCTTGATCCACATCAGCGACATGAGCTGGACCGAACGCGTCAAGCATCCCAGTGAGAAATTCAAGAAGGGCGACACGGTGGAAGCGAAGGTCCTGAAAGTAGATTCGCAGAACCGGCGTCTTTCACTCGGCGTGAAGCAGGTGAACGACATTTGGGCCAACTGGTTCGCGAGCCACAAAGTCGGCGATGTTCTGAAGGGCAAAGTGGCGCGCACCACCGATTTCGGCGCGTTCATCGAACTGGCGGAAGGAATCGAAGGGCTTTGCCACGTCTCGGAAATTGAAGAGCGGAAATCCAAGGGGGAGCGCGAGAAAGAAAAGGGACCTCGCGCCGCTCGCGTCACCTCCGTGCTGACGCAGGGCCAGGAATGCGATTTCAAAGTCCTGCGCGTTGAACCCGAACAGCACAAAATCAGCTTGAGCTACCGCGCGGCGCAGAAGCAGGTGGAGCGCCAGGAAATCGAAACTTATAAAGCCAAAGCGACGCCGCCCGCGGCACCAAAGGCTCCGAAATCGTCGCCCACGGCGACAATCGGCGATGCCATCATGGCCAAGCGGCAATCTTCATCGTAATTGCGGCGGCAACGGGATTCTGCGGTGGTGCGCGGAATTTGGTTCACAGCAGGAAAGTCATTTACCTTACGGTTGATTGGTGATATGCACAGGTTGTCGGGCGTCGCGCCTTGGCGCTCATCCGGCCCCAAGTTACGAATTACGCGAGAGGAGGCTCTCAATTGATGTCAGAGGCAGCCGGAGAGCACGAACATAAAGGCCATACGGTGACGAAGGCCGAGCTGGTCGAAGAAGTCACGCGAGTCACTGAGCTCGCCCGCAAGGAATCCGAGGCGGCTGTCGAGGCAATCTTCGAGAGCATCATTGCCGCGCTGCAGGGCGACGACAAAATTGAAATCCGGGGATTCGGCAGTTTTCGCACGCGTGAACGCCGCGGGCGCAACGGTCGCAATCCGAAGACCGGCGAAAAAGTGGAAGTTCCCGCGAAGAAGATCCCCTTCTTCAAGCCCAGCAAGGAATTGAAGGACTTCGTTAATAATCCGCGCTCATCCGGCGCCGCTGCGAGTTCCGACCCCGGCGCGCGGGGCTAAGCGGAATGGACTATCTCTGGACGCCGTGGCGCTATGCCTATATCGCCAGCGCTGCCAGGGAGAATGGCTGTATTTTCTGCGAGGCACTTGCCGCCGGCGATGATCGGAAGACCCTCATCGTCTTTCGCGGCAGCAGAAACTTCATCATCCTGAATCGGTTTCCTTATACGAGCGGCCACGTCATGGTCGTTCCAAACGCGCACATTGCCGACTTTGCCGCCGCCGAATCCGAAACTCTGTCCGAAATGATGAGCCTGGCGCAGCGCGTCCAATCCGCTCTGGAGTCCGCTTATCATCCGCAGGGTTACAACCTTGGCATGAACCTCGGCCGCGCCGCCGGCGCCGGTGTGACCGGTCACCTGCATCTGCATGTCTTGCCACGATGGTCCGGCGATGCGAATTTCATGACCGTAGTCGGCGAAACTCGCGTCGAGCCGGAGGATCTCGACACAACTTACGAAAAGCTTCGCAAGGCCCTCGCCTAGGATTCCCCTTTCCTATTCGTACCGCGCGGCCTAGAATTTCATTCCGGTCAAATCCAGTGAATCTCGAACTTACTGACGATCAAAAGCTGCTTCAGCGGACCGTCCGCGAATTCGCCGAGGCGGAGGTAAAGCCGCGCGCGCGTGAACTCGATGAGACCGGCCGTTTTCCTCGCGATCTTTTTCAGAAGGCTGCCGAACTTGGGCTCACTGGCGTCGCTATTCCTGAAACAGAAGGCGGCGCGGGCATGGACCACATCAGCTACGCGATTGTTATCGAGGAAATTTCGCGCGTCTGCGCATCAACCGGCGTGATTTTTTCTGTGCAGAATTCGCTCTACTGCGACCCGATTCATCGCTTTGGCACGCCCGCCCAAAAGGAAAAATTCCTCGTGCCGTTTGCGCGCGGCGAAAAAATCGGCTGCTATGGGCTCACCGAGCCACAGGCGGGTTCAAACGCCGCCGCGCTCGCCACGAAGGCCGTGCTCAAGGGCGACCGATATGTGATCAACGGCACGAAAGCCTGGATCACTAACGGCGGCGCGGCCGATGCTGCAATCGTTTACGTCAACACGCAGCCGGAAAAGGGCGAGAAAGGTATCACGGCGCTGATAGTGGAGAAGGGAACCGCGGGTTTCACCGTCGGCAAGGAAGAAAAAAAGCTCGGCATCCACGCGACCGCCTGCACCGAACTCGTATTCACAGATTGCGAAGTGCCCGCAACGAATCGCATCGGCGCGGAAGGTGAAGGCTACAAGGTTGCGCTCTCCACGCTCGATGGCGGCCGCATCGGCATCGCGTCGCAGGCAACTGGAATTGCCCAGGGCGCTTTTGAAGCGGCGCTTTCCTACGCACAGCAGCGCCAAGCGTTCGGCCATCCCATCTCGGATTTTCAGGCCATTCAGTTCATGCTTGCGGACATGGCCACGGAAATTGACGCGGCCCGCCTGCTCGTCCGCCGCGCGGCATGGAAACAGGATTCCGGCGCGAGGTTCAGCATGGAAGCCTCCATCGCAAAGTTATTTGCAAGCGAGATGGCGACTCGCGTGGCGCACAAAGCCATCCAGGTTCACGGCGGCAACGGCTACAGCCAGGAGTATCCCGTTGAGCGCGCCTACCGCGATGCCCGCATCACCGAAATTTACGAAGGGACCAGCGAAATTCAGCGATTGGTAATCGCTTCGTGGGTTTTGCGCAACTACTAATCCCACAGGATCTGCGAAGGCCAGCACGCTCGAGAGGGAGCGAGGATGAACGTGAAATCGCGCACAGTCATGGGAATCATCGCTTCCATCTGCTTCTTGCTTGGGCTTTCATTTTTAACGCGTGGGCAAACAGTTTCCGAAGTTCCCAATCCTGCACTGAAAGGGGCGGCCATGCCGTCACACGCAACCGGAACATTCGAAGTAAAGCTGACTCCGCAGGGCGAGGGCGACAAAGCGGAAGGTTCGACGCTCGGCAGAATGTTGATCGCCAAACAAATCCATGGCGATCTCGACGGCACTTCCAAGGGTGAGATGCTCACCGCAGGGACGGACGTGAAGAATTCTGCAGGTTACGTCGCGCTAGAACGCATCACCGGGACGCTTCAGGGACGCGCCGGCAGCTTCGTTCTTCAGCACAGCGGCACATTGACGCGAGGCGCCCCGTTGCAATCCATCACCGTGGTCCCTGATTCCGGCACCGGGCAGCTCGCAGGCATCACAGGTAAGATGACAATCGCAATCGCCGACGGCAAGCATTCCTATGATTTCGAGTACACGCTGCCTCAGGTGCCGGAGTAGCTTCTCATTTACATTCTGCCCAAGCATTCGATAAACAGTCGTCTGTGTGCAATTCGAGCGAGCCTTCCTCGCCGGAATGCGCCGCGGCGTGACCTGCGTTACAATTGCGTGCCCGGTGCCAGGTTGCGCGTGGGTCATTGCATCGGCAAGCCGTCAGAAATCATCGAATTTGTTAGGAGCCAAGAGTGGACAAAGTAATCATCATCGGCAGCGGCTGCGCCGGGTTGACGGCCGCTATCTACGCGGCGCGCGCGGACTTGAAACCGGTCGTGCTCGATGGCTACGAGCCCGGCGGCCAACTTGCCTTGACCACGCTGGTCGAAAATTTTCCGGGATTTCCCGACGGCATCCTTGGTCCCGAGCTCATCGAAAACACGCGCAAGCAGGCGCAACGATTTGGCGCTATTTTTCGGGCCGGTGCCGTGAGCGCTGTGGAATTGGGGCAGCGCCCATTCAAAGTCACGGCAGGAAAGGAAACATATGAGTGCGAGTCGCTGATCGTTGCAGCGGGCGCTTCGGCCCGAATGCTCGGCATCGAATCCGAGCGCCATTTGCTGGGCCACGGGGTTTCGACTTGCGCTACTTGCGACGGCTACTTTTTCCGCGATCGCGACATCATCGTGGTGGGTGGCGGCGACACGGCCATGGAAGAGGCTACATTTCTCACCAAATTTGCAAAGCATGTCACCCTGGTCCATCGCCGCAATGAATTCCGCGCTTCCAAAATCATGCTCGACCGGGCCCGCGCCAACGAAAAGATCACCTTTATGACGCCCTACGCGATCGAAGAAGTTCACGACATGGATAAAAAGAACGTCGAAATGGTCACACTGCGCAACACCGAAACAAAGGAAAAAACCACAATGGCCGTCGAGGGAGTTTTCGTCGCCATCGGCCACGATCCGAACACGAAGGTCTTCAAAGGCCAGCTGGATATGGACGCCGGCGGCTACCTGATTACTCACGACGGCCCCAAAACGAACGTCGAAGGCGTTTTTGCCGCGGGAGATGTTCAGGACCATCACTATCGCCAGGCGGTCACCGCCGCCGGGTCTGGCTGCATGGCCGCGATCGAAGCCGAGCGATTTCTTTCGGCCGCGCACTAACGCTGTGAATCTCTGCTGATGCGTTCATTTCTTCTCTATCTTTCCGAAAGCAAACGCCTGGCGCCGCTGATCATGAACAACGGCCTGAGCCGGCGCGTCGCACGCCGATTCGTCGCGGGCGAAACTCTAGACGACGCTCTTGGTGTGGCGCGCCGCGTGAACGCCGCGGGTCAATCCGCCAGCCTCGACCAGCTCGGTGAAAATGTGGATGATGAAGCCGGCGCGCGCCGCGTGGCCGAAGGGTATCTGGCGACATTTGATCGCATCGCGCGCGAAAAGCTCGACGCCAACGTATCGCTCAAGCTGACACAACTTGGCCTCGATGTGAGCCAATCTCTCTGCGAGGAGCTAATCGAGAAAATCGTGGCGCATGCGACCAGCATGGGAAATTTCGTCCGGATTGACATGGAAGGCTCGGCGTACACGCAGCGCACAGTGGAAATCACGAAGCGCGTGCGCGCCAAGTACGTGGGGACGGGAACCGTGATGCAGTCCTATCTCTATCGCGCGGAAACTGATGTGGAAGATTTGCTGCAAGCAGGGTGCCGCATGAGGTTGTGCAAAGGTGCCTACAAGGAGCCGCCCGAGGTCGCGTTTCCGAAGAAAGCGGATGTGGACGCGAATTACGTCAAGCTGATGAAAATTTTGTTGCCTAGCGCCATTTATCACGGCATCGCGACGCACGATCCCGCGATGATTCAGGCGACGAAAGATTTTGCACGTGAGAAAAACATCGGGCGCGACCAGTTCGAATTTCAAATGCTCTATGGTATTCGCACGGATTTGCAGAAGAAATTGACGCGTGAAGGCTACCGCCTGCGTGTTTATATTCCGTATGGCACGGACTGGTTTCCGTACTTCATGAGGCGGCTGGCGGAAAGGCCTGCCAATTTGATGTTTTTCCTGCGGAGCTTCGTGCCGCGTTCGTCGGGGAATTCCGGTGCGTGATCCCGGTCATAATCCGCTCTTAAAAATCGCCGCACACCGAAATTCCGCCGCCTCAGCCGATGGATTCACCCGGCTTGAGTGTGTGGATTTCGAGACCCAAAATATCCTCGGTCAGTTCGCGAAGCCGCTCGGGGCGCCCCGTTAGCGGCGGAAAAGTGCCGAAGTGCATCGGCACGACGTGCCGCACGCCGAGCAGACGAATCGCCAGAGCCGCTTCGCGAGGGCCCATCGTGTAAAGATCCCCGATCGGCAGTAGAGCAATGTCGGGTGAATATAGTTCGCCGATGATTTTCATATCGCCGAAAACAGCCGTGTCGCCGGAGTGATAGACAGTCAGCCCGCCGGGCAAACGGATGATGTATCCGCAGGCTTCGCCGCCATAAATAATTTGATCGCCATCCTTGATGCCGCAGGAATGCAGCGCGTTGACCATCGTGACTTCGATTTCGCCGACTGTTTGCGTGCCGCCTTTATTCATTTCGCAGGTGTTCGTCACGCCCTTGGATTGAAGCCAAACACACGTCTCGTAAATCGCGACGATCTGCGGCTTGAACTGCCTGCCCAGGTCAACCGCGTCGGCGATATGGTCGAAATGGCCGTGCGTGATCAGCAGGGCGTCCACGCGGTCGAATTTCTTCAGCGGCTCGGGACACACGGGATTCGATTGCACCCACGGGTCGATGATAATCACCTTTCCGCTCGGCGTGGTGATGCGGAATGCCGAGTGGCCGAGCCACGTCAGTTTATTTCCCCGCGTTTGGAGCATGATTACCAGCCTCCCAAGGAATAAATTCGAAGGATATTTTTACTTGGCCGGGGATGCCGGCGGCGACGCCAGGATGGTTTGGATGCCCTGTTCGAAAGTCGCGCGCGGTTGTTCGCCGACGAAATGGCCGGCAATCTGTCCGTCGCGTCCGTAAAAAACTGTCTCGGGCATGGTTCCCGTCCATGCGGGATTCACGCCCTGATAGAAAGCATCCACATCTATTCCGGGTTTCTGGCGATAGTTCGGGAAATTGGGCTGATGCAGGGCCAAAAAATGGCGGACCAGATGCATGGCGGAATCATCATCGAGGCTGACGCCAAAAACCGCGAGCCCCTGCGGCGCATACTGCTTGCTCAACTCGACTACCATGGGAAATTCCTCGCGGCACGGTTCGCACCACGTGGCCCAGAATGTGACAAGCAACGGCTTGCCGCGAAATTTCGCAAGCACGCGTTTGTAGCCATCAAGATCAATCAGGGTTGGATCGCGGGGAGTTGCGGGTTTGGTTGCGCCCGGCGAAGCTTTGGATGACTCCACCTGCGCGCCAACTTTGCTGACCGGCGCGCAAAAAAGCAGAACGATGATCGCACAAACCAGGGGCAGAAAAATTCGTGACCTATGCACGGATCGATTCCTCAGGGGTATTCTAGCGATACCAACGCGCGCGCGGCAACCGCTTGACGAGGCCAACGCGATCGACAAAATCCTCCCGCGCATCTTCAAAGGCGGCAAAAAATGGGGCGAGGCCCGTTTCGCCTCGCCCCGGAATTGCTGTGGAGGAGATTCCTAGCTTGCACTCGCGGGCATCTGCATCGGCTCGTCGTAGCTGCCGCCGTAAATGCTCGGGCACTTGGCGCCCATCGGCCGAAGGTAGGTAGCGAGCTGACCACGATGATGGATGGAATGATTGTTCACGAAGCCCAGGTACGCAACCGCGGGCAACTGGAACACTCCGAAGAAAGATAAGATGGCGGCCAGCTTTTCCGCCGGCAATGCTTTCACCTTGGCCAAGGCGGCTGGGAATTCGTGCTCGTAATAAGCCACGATTTCCGCGACGCTTCGGAAAGTCTTATCTGCCTCGGGAACAAATTCGCCCTTCACAATGCCGTTCAGGAACCAGACATCGGAGCTGGCGATGTGCGTGGCCAACTGAAATGCAGTCCGTGCGTTTTCGTCCGGGCGAAAATCTTTTTTGCCTTCTGGAACTGCTGCGAGGATTTTCCGGGTAGTCGCATATTCTCTTTCAAGCCCGTCGGCGAACATGTTGGCTGTGAATACTGCTTGTTCGTGGTTCATGAGGTAAATCTCCTTTTATCCGCACATCATTCTCTTCGGCGTTATTGCCGGAGGTAGAGAGGATTTAAACGGGGTGGCGGCCGGCAATTCCATTCCGGCTACCTGGGCAGGCGGATTATACACCCGTTCACCCTCGTCCTGTTTGACGGCGTCGATGGATTAAAGTTATGCATGTAACACCACATTCGCACTCGTACCGGCCGCAATAGGGGGCGAAATCCCACGCAGGTTTGGAGGTTGACCCGCGCGCGAACCCGCGGATATAGTCCGATGGCGAAAGGGGAACTCCGATCGAGCAGATTGCGCATTACCGGATACTTGAGAAGCTGGGTGGCGGCGGAATGGGCGTTGTGTATAAGGCCGAGGACACAAAGCTGCACCGCTTCGTGGCGCTGAAATTTCTGCCGCCGGATGTCGCGCGCGATCCCATTACGCTCGCCAGGTTCGAACGCGAAGCGCAAGCCGCCTCGGCGCTCAATCACCCAAATATCTGCACCGTGTACGAAATTGGCGAGGAAAAAGGCGAACATTACCTTGCGATGGAGTTCTTGGACGGGCAGACGCTCAAGCATCGAATCGAAGGGAAGCCCCTGCCGCTCGAGCAACTGCTCGAGCTGGCGTTTGAAATTGCCGACGCGCTGGATGCGGCGCACACCGAAGGGATCATCCACCGTGACATCAAGCCGGCGAATATTTTCGTAACCCGCCGCGATCACGCGAAAATCATGGATTTCGGATTGGCCAAGGTGGCATCCACGCGACGCGTCGCGGAAGGCGCGGGCGTTTCCTCCATGCCCACTGCTGTAGCTGACGAATTGCTTACCAGTCCGGGCACCGCGTTCGGGACGGTCGCTTACATGTCGCCGGAGCAGGCACGCGGAGAAGATCTCGACGCGCGCACGGACCTCTTCAGTTTCGGCGCGGTGCTTTACGAAATGGCAACCGGGAGAATGGCGTTCCCGGGCACCACCACTGCGTTGATCCACGACGCGATTCTGAATCGCCCGGTCGCTCCCGCAATCAGCATCAACCCTCAAATTCCGCCCGCACTCGAGCGTGTAGTCGAAAAGGCGCTGGAGAAAGATCGCAAGCTGCGATACCAGACGGCTTCCGACATGCGCGCCGATCTAAAGCGCCTCATGCGCGACACAAGCTCAGGAAAGGTCGCTGTCGCGGCCACGCCGGCGGCGACCACACCTAAGAGCCGCAAGAAAATCTACTGGGCAATTGCCGCACTGGCCGTAATTGCAGTTGCCGCTGGAGCTTTTTATCTTTGGAGTAACCGTCCTCGCGGATTCAACCTGCAAAGCATGAAAATCGCGGAGATCACAAACACGGGCAATGCAGGGGCCGCCGCGCTTTCACCCGACCGGCGTTACGTCGTTTACGTGCTGCAAGACGGAGCGCAGCAGAGCCTTTGGGTGCAGCATCTGGCGACGGGCAGCAACGTTCAAATCCTTCCGCCGGATCAGGCAAACATCGTCGGGGTCAGCTTCACACCCGACGGCAACTATATAATGTTCGTGCGGTCCGATAAAACCACGCAGGATTTCCGCTACCTGTATAAGATGCCCGTTCTCGGTGGAGCGGCTACGCAACTGGTCAAAGACATCGATTCGGCTCCGGCATTTTCACCTGATGGAAAGCAGATCGCCTATCTGCGAGGCCTCACCAATCCACCTGCTGATGATTTTCTGATCGCGAATGCAGATGGCACCAACGAACGCGTTCTCCTTCACCGCAGCGTCTTCCAACCGGGAAGGGCGGCGGTGTCCTGGTCGGCGGACGGCAAAAATCTGGCGATGGTTGTTCCGGAAACAAGGCAAACGGGCAGTCAATATGTCCTGGAAACAGTCTCGGTGAAGACGGGAGAAGAGCGGGATTTGCATTCGTTTCCGGCCCTCGCGAGGGCTTCCGTTTGGCTGCCGGACGGAAGCGGGATACTCGTAATTGGAATAGAACCGGAAAACATGTTAGGGCAAATCTTGTCTGTCAGCTTCCCGGGCGGCGAAGTAACTAAATTTACCAACGATCTGACGAATTATAATGTCTGCTGCCTTGACGTTACCCACGATGGCAATTCGCTTGTTGCACTGCAGAACTCGGTCGCGAGTGACGTCTGGATCGCGCGCACCGATGGGGCCGACGCGAAACAGGTGACCACTGGAGAGGCCATTGGCCTGGGGCTAATGTGGGTGGGTGACCGGCTCGTTGCAAGTAACGACCGTGGCTTGTGGTTCATGATGAACGCAGATGGCAGCGAAAGAGCCCCCATGGCGACGAGTCAGGGTCACGGCAGCGTTATCGCCGTTTGCCCCGACCAAAAACATGTCATCTACAACCTGCCTCGCGACGGGAAAATCGAACTTTGGGTCAGCGAGCCGGATGGCTCCTCTTCAAGGCAGCTTGCGCCGGATGCGGTAGGGGGCGGAGCGATTTGTGCTCCCGATTCGAAGTCGGCTTGGTTCGGGGCAACGCAAGGGATTTTTCACGTCTTCTTGGATTCAGGGGCGCCCGAAAAGACAAACCTTCCTTTCCAGTTCTTTGGATTCTCGAATGATGGGAAACTGAAATACAACCTCGTGGCGGAGGCCGCAGGCGGCGCAATAATTCAAAATCAGTTCATCATTACGGCGGCAGACGGCGGGCCGGCGCTCTATAACTTGCAGATTCCCTATGGCATGGGGAATCAGCGATTCTCCCCAGACGGCAAAGCAATGGCTTTCCTGCTCACCCGGAACCACGCGACGAATATCTGGGAGCAGCCGCTTGCCGGGGGAGAGTTGGTCCAGTTGACCAAATTCACAAGCGGCAAGATATTTGCATTTTCGTGGTCGCATGACGGGAAGCGGCTCGCGTTTTCGCGGGGGGAGTCAAAATCCGACGTGGTGATGATGAGCAATTTCCATTGATGCGCGGGCCGAGGGGAAAGATTTTGTTCTTCGCTGCTTCCGGCGGCGTCCTTGAACCACTCGGGGATTGATGGTATAAAAAATAGATTCAGATTGTGGTGCGAATACGCAGTGGGAGTGCAGGTTGAGCGCCCCGAATCGAGGAGAAAGTTAAATGGCGTATGTGATTGCGGAGCCGTGCATCGGAACGAAGGATTCAGCCTGTGTGGACGTCTGCCCGGTGGATTGCATCCATCCGCGAAAGGACGAACCCGCCTTCGAAGCCGAAAAGCAGCTCTACATCAACCCGGATGAGTGCATTGATTGCGGCGCCTGCGTTCCCGTATGCCCGGTTACGGCGATTTTCGCGCTGGAGGATCTGCCGGAGAAGTGGACGCCTTATACCCCCGTAAATGCGGACTGGTACAAGAAGAAGTAGCAGGCGGATTTCGCGGGCGCGTGGGTGGGGCTTCAGGCGCAACGCGGAACGGAAATGAGATTGGATCACGGCGTCTCGAGCGATTGGGACGCCGTTTTTGTTTATGCCCCGGATTCAGCTAGACGTCGATGCCGAGCTGCTTGCGGGCCGCTTCGCTGATCATGCTGGGATTCCAGGCGGGCTCCCAGACTATCTGAACGTTGACGTCGCGCACTTCCGCGAGGGCGCTAACCCGTTGCTTCACCTGCTCGGGAATCTGCTGGGCCGAAGGGCAACCTTGCGAGGTAAGGGTCATTTTGACGGAGACGTTGCCGGCGTCGTCGTGCTGGATGTCGTAGATCAGCCCCAGGTCAACGATATTGACGGGGATTTCAGGGTCGTAGCATTGGCGCACGGCGTCGAGAATCTCTTCTTTGCTCAGCGGCATGGTGGTTCTCCTTTGCGAAAAGCACCCGTGTGTTAGATGCTGGTTTCAAGTGGGCGTTGCGCGGGGTCGAAGTGCCAGCGTTCCACATGGCGTACGGGATGTCAACGGGGGCGCACGTCACCGAAGGGAAGCGGCTGAGGCTATGAGATGAAAATCGGTATTCGATTGCCGGGAGTAAAGCTTGGCACCGTGGAAGCGGACGGCGTGCGTGTGGTGCCCGTGGACGCTGGGCTCGCGGAGCGCATGGACGAAGTGTGCGAACGTAAGCGTCGCGAATTCACGGTGGAGAGCCTGGCCGAGGCGGATGCGGTGCGCGCCGTGCGCGCCATGTTTCGCGAGTGGGATATGGACCCGTCGAAGTACAGGCCGTCGTCGGAGGCGCTGCTGCGTCGCGTGGTTCAGGGCAAGGGACTCTATCGCGTCTCAAACGTGGTGGACGCGGGGAATCTGAGTTCGATCGAGGTGGCGTGGCCATTTGGATGTTACGACCGCGCAAAGCTTCACGAACCCATCGTGTTCCGGCCGGGGATGCCGGGTGAAAGCTACGAAGGCATCGGCAAGAAAATGTGGCATCTGGAGGGAAGGCCCGTGCTCGCGGATTCATCCGGGCCGTTCGGCAGCCCAATTAGTGATTCGACGCGCAGCATGATTTCGGAAAGCGCGCGCGATGTTCTTTATGTGATTTATGCACCGCTGGGGGCAGCGGACGCGTCTATTGAAGTGGCGATGGCACGGCTGGGTGAACGCGTGACGCAATTTGCGGGAGCAAATGCCGTGCGCACTGAAATCTGCCGCTAGGCGGATCGCCCGTGTGGAGCAGTAGGAAACCGCGCCGCAGTGCCGCGGTGCGGATTGTGGCGAAAAAAGCTATTCTACCTTGCTGCATCGAGGAAATTTGGTGCCGAAATTTCAGCTTGTCCTACTGATTCACGCGCACCAGCCGGTTGGCAATTTCGACGATGTATTCGAGAGCGCGTACGCGAAATCCTATTTGCCGTTCGTCGAGCTCCTCGAACGCCATCCCGCAATTCGCCTGGGGCTTCATTATTCCGGTTCGCTGTTGGAATGGATTGAACGCGCGCATCCGGAGTATTTCGCGCGCCTGAGGGCCCTCGCGAAGCGCGGGCAAGTGGAAATTGTGGGCGGCGGCTTCTATGAGCCCATCCTGATCGCCATTCCCCCGCAGGACCGGCACGAACAGGTCACGCGTCTTCAGGATTACATCGAAAAACATTTCCACGCACGCCCGCGCGGTGCGTGGCTTGCTGAGCGCGTCTGGGAGCCGCAGCTTCCTTCCTCGCTGGGGCCGGCGGGCGTTGAATACACGCTCGTGGATGACACTCATTTTCTCGGTGCCGGCTTCGATCTCGAAAGTCTCTATGGATATTATCTGGCCGAGGATCAGGGCTCGACGGTGAAAGTTATTCCCGGCTTGAAGTCTCTGCGCTATCTGATCCCATTTCGCGGTGTGGACGAAATCATTCATTTTTTGCGCGGCGCGGCTAAGGATCATCCCAGCGGCTTCGCGGCCATGGGCGACGACTTGGAGAAATTCGGCGTCTGGCCGGGAACTTACGAACACTGCTATCGCGACGGCTGGCTCGAGAATTTCTTCACCGCGCTCGAAAAAAACTCCGATTGGCTTGAACTCTCCACGCCGGGGACCGCCGTGGCCGCCCACGCACCACTGGGTCGCGCGGACCTTCCCGCCGCATCGTACGCGGAAATGATGGAATGGTCGCTGCCCACGGCCGCGCGCGAACGCTTCCACGCGCTCGCCGACGAATTTTCCTCGCGTGCCGACGCGCTTCCTTTCCTGCGAGGCGGAATCTGGCGCGGTTTCTTCGCCAAGTACGCCGAATCCAACTTATTGCACAAGAAGATGCTGCACGTCTCGGCGAAAATGCAGAAACTTTCGCGCAGCCGGCGCGACGACAAGGAATTTCTACGCGATCGCAAGGATGCGGTCACGCTTCTTCTGCGTGGCCAGTGCAATGATCCCTACTGGCATGGCGTTTTTGGCGGGCTCTACTCGCCACATCTGCGCACGGCGCTGTGGCATTCACTTGTGGAGGCGGAAAAGCTCGCTGACGGCCTCTCTCATCGCAACGAGATTTATGAAGATGTCCAGAAGCTGGATTTCAACGCCGACGGGCGTGACGAAATCTACCTTACGTCCGACAAATACGCGGCGCTTCTCGATCCCGCCGATGGAGGCACACTTTCGCTGCTCGAGTTCCGCCACTCGAATGTTACGTTGATCAATTCGCTCATGCGCCGCCCGGAGGCGTATCACGCCGCAATTCGCAACCTCCCCGCCAAGAATGCTCGTGGCGTGCGGTCGATCCACGATCAAACGCGAACGAAAGAAGACGGGCTCGACCGATGGCTGAATTACGACCGCTGGCCCCGTCACGCTTTCCGTCTGCTGCTTTTCAGCAGAGGCAAAAGTCACCAGGATTGCTCAATCGTGCGGTTAGAGGAAGACGCCGCGTTGGCTGCCGGGCGGTATCGGGTCTCTGCAACTTCTCCGGCGCAAGTGTCCCTGGCGTCTGAAGAAAGCGCGGATTGGCCCGCTGAGAAAAATTTTATTTTTGCGTCCACGCCGAAGGGATTCGACGTGACGTGCGAAGTGAGTTTGGGCCGCAAGGCGCCAGGGGCCGCTTCGGTCAACGTGGGCATCGAGGTGATCCTGAATTTCCTCGCTCCCTCCGCGCCCGATCGCTATTTCGAATCCGCTGGGCAGCGTTTTCCGCTGCGTTGGAGCGCAGCTTCGCCTGGCTCGGAGCTGCGCGTGGTGGATGAATGGCAAGGAGTGAGCGCGGCATTCGACGCACCGGGCGCGCAGAATTTCTGGATTGCCCCGATTGAAACCGTCTCAGAATCCGAAGGCGGCTTCGAGCGAATTTATCAAGGCTCGCAGATTATCGCCGTTTGGCCAGTGGAACTGGCGCCGGGCGAGGAATGGAAAGGGAAACTGACGCTCAGCGTCGCGCAGCTGACGCGCGGCAAGTAACTGCCATCCCCGCATCGCCTGCGCAGCGAATGCAGACGGTTGCTCTCGCGGGCGCGGCTCTGGTAGAGTTCGCCGTGGAGGGAATCGGATGTCTGTTTCTCAGGAACTGCTTGATATTCTCGTTTGCCCGCTCGACAAAACGCCCGTGAAGTTGACGCCCGACCAAAAAGGATTGAAATGCCCGTCGTGCCGGCGCGTCTATCCTATTCGCGAAGACATTCCCGTGATGCTGATCGACGAAGCCCGCGTTGAAGCCGAATGACCCATCGTCACTCCTCCCTGAACTTCCGCAGGGCGCGGATATTCTGATCGTCCGCCCGCGTTCGCTGGGCGATATTGTTCTCGAAACTCCCGCGATTGCCGCTTTGCACGCTTGTCGGCCGGATCTGCGCGTCGCCATGCTTGTTGAGGAACGTTTCGCCGCGGCCCTTGAGGGAAATCCTGCCATTAACTCCATAATTTTCTCTCGCGGTTTCACTGAGACTGTGCCAAGGATTCGTGCGAAGCGCTTTGCTGCCGTGTTCAATCAGCATGGAGGCCCGCGCAGCGCGTTCCTGACGGCTGCCACCGGCTCGCCCCTGCGCGTTTGCTGGAAGGGTTTTCAGTATTCTTTCCTTTACAACGTGCTCGTTCCCGATGCGCAGGAATATTTCGGAAGGCCGGTAGTGCACGCCGTCGAACATCGCATCTCGCAGTTTTATTCGGCAGGTTTGCCGCGCGGGCCGATTCCGCGCGCCCAGGTTTTCCCGCAGGCTGACGCAGCACGCGCAGTGGCCGAAAAGCTTTCAGGACATGGCATTGAGCCCGCCGCTCCCTACGCGGTGTTGCAGCCGGGAGCGCGATTGCCGTCGATGCGCTGGCCCCTAGCGCGATTCGCGGAAGTCGCTCGTTGGCTGCGCGAGAAACACGGGATCTCCAGCGTCGTGAATCTAGGTGGAGGCGATTCAGCGATCGCCTCAGAGGCGCGGCGCGATTTGCTTGGCTGCGTTGCGATTCCCGATCCGCTCCCATTGCGCGAGCTCATCGCGCTCGTCGCGGGCGCGCGCATTTTCATCGGCAACGATTCGGGCCCGGCGCATCTTGCGGCAGCAACTGCGCGGCCGAGCGTCGTGATATTTAGCTCGACGAATCCCGCGCAATGGGGCCCTTGGCAAACCGAGAGCCGCGTTTTGCACACGGGGGCCGTCTTTCACCCGAGCCGCGGTGACAAAACGATCGCCGAGAGCGAGCCTCGCTCGATTGACAGCATTGGCGTCGATGAAGTGCAAGAAGCGTGCGCCGAATTGCTTCGCCCGCACTTGGCGCCTGGCAAAGATCGCGGAGCGCAAGGAGACGCCACGTGAGCGCGCGGCAATCGCAAGACAGCGCATTGCTTGCGAAATCAAATCCCCGGCTTGGTGCCGGCCGATTTGTCCTTCCCTGGTTCGTCCCGGCGTTTTTTTCCCTCGCGCTAAAGTTATCGGAGCTTGGCCACGACCGTGGATTTCGAGTCGTTGCTCGGTTCATCGGGCGAGTGGAGGGCACGGGCGACACCGGCCTCTCCATCGGCGAACGCCTCACTTTTTTCCGCAGCGACATTTTGTTCACCTTTCTCCTCATCCCGCTCGCTCTCTGGGCACTCTTTCGCTTTCTCCCGCGCGCGTGGAGCGCCATTGCATCGGCGGGAATCGCCGGCGTCATTTCGTTCGTGCTTTTCATTCAATACAGCTCGCTGGAAGAAATGGGGCAGTACGTCTCGTTGCCAATTTTGCGCGTGGCAATAATTTGGGGGTGGCACGACCCGGCGGCGAATGCCGGCTACTTATTCACTCGCGAGTTCGGCGCGTTTCTTGCCGGGCTATGCGCGATAGCGCTGGTGACCGTTTTCGCATGGAAGCGAAGCCGCGACGATGGTTCCTCGTCGCGCCATTTGCACATGTGGAAGTCGCCAGTGATTCTCTACGCGATCTGCATCCTATTTCTTTGCGGCCTCGCCTGGCGCCCGCTACTGCCTACCACCACGTATCATCGCAATGTGCTCGCGGAAACTCTCGGCGCGCTGTTGCAAAAGCCTCAGTTGGATAATTCGGAATTCATTGGCCTTTCCGGCAGCCAACTCGTGCGGAAGTATCGCGAGCTAACCAGCGCCCCGCTAGCGCAATCAGCTCCCCTTTATGCAGGCCGCGAACACGGCGCAAATGTAATCTTCATTATTCTCGAAACTACTCCCGCGCGCTTTCTTCCGCCCGATGACTCGCTCGCGCAATTCCCCAATTTGAAGCGTCTCGCGGAACGATCCTTCGTGGCCGCCCAACAATATTCGGTTTATCCCTACACAAATCGCGCGGTCCCTTCGATCTTCAGCTCGTGGTATCCGTCAGATGGGCTATACACGTTCAGCGAACAGCATCCCGGCACAATTCTGCCTGGCTTGGCGCCAGCGCTCAATCGAGAGGGGTACGCGACCGCAATCTACATGCCCTCTCTCTCTCACGGTGGTGATGTGGAAATGTACCGCTCCCTCGGTTTTTCGCGTGAGGTCTATCCCGATCCCGCTGTGCTTTCCGCCTTCTCTCCTCCCGGGCTTGCGCCAGGCTGGAAAGCTGATCGGGTGGCTCGCGACCGCGCCGTGCTGAAATTATTGGAAGCGGATATTGAGGCCTGGCTCTCGGCGGGGCGTCCCTTCGCGGCCGCGTTTCTGCCGCAGCTCGGGCATTTGCCATGGCCAGATACGGATATTTCGACAACCGAGCCCGATATTCAGCGCCGTGGCCGCGCCATCATCTCCAGTGAAGACGCGTGGCTCGGAGAATTATTCGCCATCCTCGAGCAGCACCATCAGCTCGAAAATACCTTAATCGTCGTTACCGGCGACCATGGCATTCGCACAAGCCACGAAGATCCAAACTTTGCGGGCGGCAAGCTCGATGAATACTCGTTTCACGTGCCGCTTTACATCTACGCGCCTCGCGCGCTATCGCAACCCCTGGTGATCCCCTGGCTTACCTCGCATATTGATTTGACGCCGACCGTGCTCGACCTCCTCGGCGTGGACCGCGACCGCGACGCCGAACAAGGCGCCGCAATCTGGAATCCGGCGATCTCCCAGCGGACTACTTTCTTTTTTTCCCGGCAAGCTTTTGGCGCCGATGGCTACTATGCGGGCGGTAAATTCTTCACATCCAGCCAAATGTCCGGCGTGGCATCGGAAAATGTTGAGATGCACTTTGGGACGGGCAATGTTTTGCCGAAAAGTTCACCAGAGTCGGGTGAAATCATCCGGCAAATCGAACGTATGATTGCGCTGGACGAGGCGTGGGACATCCAGTTCAGCTCGCACAAGCCTTAGCATTCTATGGCGGAGCGTCGCTCACGAAACTCTTGTTGTTTTGCACCCAGAGCCGAACGAGTTTCGTCTTGCTCTGCTTCACCACGTCGTTGCCGGGAAACGGCTCGTAAGGGCTGACCTCGACAACGATGATGACTCCCGCGGTGCGGTTCTGCACTCCTTCCACGTGATAGCTCTTCACCGGCCCGTAGTAGCCGTTGTCCCCCCAATCATCCTGGAAATCCTTGAAGGTATAGTCCGGCCCGTGGCTCCAGATTCCGTACGCCGCCTGCAGATTGCCGGAACTCAAATCGTCCAGGAATACGCGCGCCACATGCTCCTGCTTGTGAAAGCGAAGCATGTACCAGCTAAACAGATAAACAGCGGCGACAAACGCAAAGCCCGATATGATGTAACGCAAAAGCTTGGAGGGCGGATGCTCCGCGCCCGTATCAAAAAGTGCCACGAATTCTCCCTCGCGTCAAAGTTGCCGCTTGAAAAGCAGAATGCTTCCCGTAATCATAATCACCGAAAACCCGCATAAAATTAACACGTCTTTGTAAATTCCTTCAATGCCGGTGTTTTTCAGCGTCAGGTTCTGCAGCGCATTCACCGTGTACGTAAACGGGTCTATGATTGAAATCCAACGCAGCCACCAGGGAAATCCCTCCACCGGATACACGGCGCCCGACGGAAAAAACAGCAGCGTATTCAGCACGCCGAAAATTGCGCGCGGTACCAGCGGATCATCCACGCGAACCATCACGAGAAACATGAAGCTGATCATGGCAACGGAGGCAACAAGCACGACCAGGATCAAATACAGCAATCGCACAGGGTCCCAGATGTGCGGGATTCCCACGATCAATCCCCCCACAATCGTTAAGACCATCCCCGCCATCACCCCTTTGATTGCGCCCGCCCCGATAAGCCCAAACACAAGCTCCGTCTTGTGAATGGGAGTAAGCAGGTAGCCTTCGTGCAGGCCGCGCGACTTGTCGTCAATGAACGTGATGCCGCCGCCGATCATCGCCACGATGAAAATAGACATGGAAGTGGTGCCGGCGAGCAAAAATTTCGCATATTCCACATACGGATACATTTCAACGGTCGCGAGCTGAACCTGCCCGTCCAGGCGAGAGGATACATCTGGCTCGTTCATCGAACTCACCATCTGCTGCACGCTCGCTTGCAGCGAAGCCGCGGTGAACTGGTCTGTATTGTCCTCGGTGAATGCGATCTGCGGGCGGTCGTGCTGGTAATAGCGCCGAGAAAAATCGTAGGGAATTTGAATCACGCCTCGGACGAATCCCGCGCGCAGGTCACCCAGCGCCTTCGGCAGGGAATTATAATCCACGATCCGGAAGGTTTTCGGCCCGACCGATATTCCGTTAAACATTTCTCGGAGCTTGCGCGACTCCACCGAATGGTTCTCATCAACCACGGCAACGGTTGCGTTTTTGATCTTCCCGCCGAAGGCGTAACCCAACACGATCAGTTGCACCAGCGGAAAAACCATCGAGACCATCATCAGCGCAGGGCTGCGGAAGAATTTGCGCATGTCGCGTTCGATCAGCGCCCCCACGCGATAGAGCTTCATGTTTACCGGCCCTCCAGGATTTTCCGCGACTCTTGCCGCCGCGATTTCTCTTGCAGTGGCGGCTCGCAGCCTGCTCGCTGTGCCGAGCCCCGCCTGCTTCCCTTGAAACGCAAGCTTCTATTTGTACAGGTGGCTTATATCCAGACCGGCATGTTGCGCCGCATCGCGCAGCTCGCGCCCGGTGTAGTGCAGGAACACGTCATCGAGCGTCGTGCTCTGCACGGAAACTTTTCGCACGGTTACTTTTCGGGCGCGCGCCAGATCCATCAATGCAGCCACCGTGGCGGGCCCGTTGTTCGAGGCAATATGCACCACACCATCTCTCTGCGTCACCCCCGCCGCATGCGAAATATTCTGAAGTTGTGCCACCCAATCGGCCGGAGCCCCTTCGAATTCTGCTTCCACCGTGTCGGTACCGGGCACGTTGTCCTTCAGTTTTGTGGGCGTATCGAGCGCCGCCAATTTTCCATGATCCACGATGGCGATGCGTTCGCAAAGCTTGTCAGCCTCGTCCATGTAATGTGTCGTCAGCAGGATGGTTATCTCGGATCTCTTCCGAAGCGCGCGAATCATCTCCCATACATTCGTGCGAGAGACGGGATCGAGCCCCGTTGTCGGCTCGTCCAGAAACAGAGTCTTCGGTGAATGCACCAGCCCGCGCGCGATCTCCAGCCTTCGGCGCATTCCGCCTGAAAATGTCCTCACCAGCGCATCGCGGAATTTCACCAGGTCCACCGATTCGAGCAGCTCGTCAATCAGCTTTTGGCGCGTTGCGGCCGGCACGCCGTAGAGCTTTGCGTGAACCAGCATATTTTCCTGGGCCGTCAGTTCGGGATCGGACGTGAATGCCTGAGGGATCACTCCGATCGTATTGCGCACCCCATCCGCATCCGTGCGAATGTCGTGACCCGCAATCCGCGCGGTGCCTGAAGTCGGCACCGTCAATGTTGTCATCATGCGGATAAGTGTCGTTTTACCCGCGCCATTAGGGCCCAGGAGCCCGAAAATCTCCCCTTCCGCGACTTGAAAACTGATGTCGTCCACGGCGGTCAGATTCCCGAACTTCTTGGTGAGATGATCTACTTCAATCGAGTTCATCAGTCGGTTTCCTGCGGCAATTAAAGCCGGGCGAACCAGCTCTTTTTCCCCACCGGTGGCAGCAGCACGGTCGCCGTCATGCCCGTGAACAGCGTCTTATCCGGATTCGGCACCGCCACCTTGATCGCAAACGTCTTGATGTCGCGCTTGGTGCGGCTTACATCGCGCTCGGTAGCGTAATCGCCCTCCACGCCCTTGAAAATTACGTTGCCATCGATCGTATTTCCGGAAGGCAGCTTGACCGTCATTTTTTGCCCTATCTTAATCGAATCAATGTAAGTCTCCTCGACGTCCGCGCGCACCCACAGGTCGTTCATATCCACAATCACGACGATCGGCGAGCCCGCCTGCACCACTTCGCCCTGCTTCGCCACGCGCACGGATACAATCCCGTCAATCGGTGAGTAAACCTGCGTGTAACCGAGTTGCGCTGCCACCTGCGCTTCCGCCGCGCGCGCTTGTTCCAGCTGCGCGATCGCCGTGGATATGGCGCTCTTACGCACATCCACCTGTTTGCGGTTTGCCTGTGCCACGGCCACCGCGGCTGTCTCCGCGCGAACCGTGTCTTCCAGCGACTTCACGTTCGCTTGCGACATCTTCACCGCTGCGTCGGCGTGGTCGAGTTGTTGCGCCGCAATTTCACCCTTTTCGAAGAGCTTTTTCATCCTGTCGAGATCCTGCTGGTCGCGCAGAAGCTGCACCTGCGCCTGGTCGAGCTGCGCTTTGGCGGAAGTCACCATCGCCTCGGCTTGCGAGGACGAAGCGTCCGTCTGGTCGTTCGTCCACGTCAAGCTGTGATTGGCTTCATTCACCTGCTGCCCGAGACTGACCACGTTTGCTTTCGCCGCCGCCAGGCTCGCGCTCAGTTCCTGGGGATCGAGTTGGGCGATCAGATCGCCCTTTTTCACGTTTGACCCTTCATCCACGGTCAGCCGCACGATTCGGTCGGTGATTTGCGGGCTAACGATCACCTCATTGCCATCAATGATGCCCGTGAGCGGAATCGCGCTGCCGCCTGGCGTCGTGAAGTAATACGCGATCGCGGAAATCAGGAAAATCACGCCGATAAAGCCGATGAATTTTCGCCCGGTCATCGGGTCTTCACTCCTTTAAGCATAAAACCGAAATTGAGCATCGCGGCCGCTTGTTCCTCTAATTCTTCTACGTAAGCGCCGCGCGCTCTGTTACTCAAATCCCCACGCGCTTCTAGGCTACTTCGGGGGAGCGCGCCCCGGCCGTCGCGCCATGCGGCGCAAATTCATCAATGGGCGCAAGGTCGGAAGCCGGCAACGCGACTTCCTGAGCGCCAAGACTGTCGTCGAGATAGGTGCGACGTTTCGTCCCAAGAGTCGGAACAATCATAGTTTGAGGAGCGATGAAGGGCTTGTCAATCTGGATTGGAGTGCTGGAAGTGGGGCGCTGCCACCAAACCCTCGCGCTGGAAAAACCTGGAATTACCCTTCGAGCGCGCCGCCCGCTCCCGCGGGCAGCTCGATGGAGTATTTCGTGCGAGCCTTTTCGCGGTGAAGCTCGAGCGCCAACTCGATCAAGCGATCAATCAGCTGCGGGTATGGCAGGCCAGAGGCTTCCCACAGCTTTGGATACATGCTGATGGACGTGAAGCCGGGAATCGTATTGAGTTCGTTGATGAATATCTTCCCGTTGCTGCGCTCGAGAAAGAAATCGCACCGCGCCATCCCGGTCCCGTCAATCGCGCGGAATGAGCGGACGGCATAATCCTGAAATATCTCCACTTGCTTCCTGCTCAATTTCGCAGGGATCAGCAATTGCGTGCCGCCTTCCAGATATTTCGCGGCGTAATCGTAGTATTCCCGGTGTGGCACGATCTCACCCGGAATCGAGGCGCGCACCTCGTCGTTACCCAGCACCGAGACTTCAATCTCCCGCCCGTTCACGCCGCGTTCCACGATAATCTTTAACGCGAATTCTGCCGCCAGGTCCATCGCCGCGCCCAGCTCGTGTGCCGACTTCACGCGCGTCATGCCGACCGATGATCCAAGCGTCGCTGGCTTCACGAACAACGGAAACTTGAACTGCTTCTTGATCTGCAGGATCACTTTCGCGCGGTTGTGTTCCCACTCCGAGCGCCGCACCGCAAGAAACGGCACGATCGGCAATCCTGCCTCGGCAAACAACCGCTTCTGCACGTCCTTATCCATGCCCACTGCGGAAGCGAGCACGCCCGCACCTACGTAAGGCAGTCCCGCCAATTCCAGCAACCCTTGCACCGTGCCATCTTCGCCAAACGTGCCGTGCAGCACCGGGAACACCACATCCACACTCACGCTGGTGCGACCCGTCCCCTGCGCGAGCGGAACAAGCGAGGCCGAAGTCGGATCTGGCGGCAGCGAAACGCGCTCGCCTGATTTCAAAACGTCCGCCAGTAGCTTTACGGCGCCGCCACCGACAAGCCACCGCCCATCCTTCGAAATCCCAATCGGCACAGCCTCATATTTTTCCGGATCGAGTGCGCGGATCACCGACGCAGCCGAAGCCAGCGAAACTTCGTGCTCGCCCGACCGCCCGCCGAAAAGCACCCCGATTCTCAATCGCTTCGAAGAAGTCATTCCCGCCAATGCCCGCCGCTCACAGGATTTTCTTTCCCAGCCCGGAAAGGACCAGCTCAACGCCCAGAGTCGCCGTCGTGTTATGCAGGTCAATCACAGGATTGATCTCCACCAGCTCAAACGAAACCATGCTCTTGCTGTCCGCAATCATTTCCAGCGCAAGATGCGCTTCGCGGTACGTCACGCCCCCGCGCACCGGCGTCCCCACACCCGGCGCATCCGAAGGGTCAACGAAGTCCATGTCCAGGCTTACAGCCACGCCCGCCGTGTCGTCGCCTGCAAACTTCAGCGCTTCGGACATCACCTCGCGCATTCCACGCTCGTCAATGTCGCGCATCGTGTAGATATGGACGCCCGAATCGCGCACCAGCCTGCGCTCCTTCGAATCGAGATCGCGAATCCCCACCAGCGCCACATTCCGCGGTTCGACCATCGGCTTGATCCCG
>Ga0308309_10000191_pt1 | contig 47216 bp, 42 predicted proteins | sample HubBroMetageWFT5_FD_192491 | JGI IMG/M metagenome (GOLD analysis project Ga0308309, IMG submission 192491) | Warmed and freeze-thawed soil microbial communities from the Hubbard Brook experimental Forest, New Hampshire - Hubbard Brook CCASE Soil... | ecosystem: Environmental > Terrestrial >...
TGAATGAACACCAGGTGCGGCGCATTCGTCGCGGATAAATTCCCGATCGCCGGCAACGGCGCATCCTGCCGCGTGCGACCCTGCGAATCGCGCGCGACGTTGCCGTTCATCGTTTGCACGATGTGGCTTCCGTCTTCTAATGTCTGCTTCGTTTCATTGCTGATGGTGGCGGAATAAGGGGCTCCGGTCACCGGCGCAACGGGCCCTTTCTGAAACGAGCTTATGCTTACAGCCCTGCCGGTCGTTTGATAGAACACATCTCCTCCGCCTTGCGCGAAAGCGCAGGACGCAGCCGCCAAAACCAGAATCGAAATCGCTACGTATTTCATGGCCGTGTGGCCCTCCTTTCCCCTGTCACAAACTGCGGCTGCAAGCGCAGCCGTTCCGCCGATCCATCCGCCCCGAGTATGACCTCCGCAACGAAACTCACTCCTTCCGGCACCGCGCCCGGCGGAAACATGGCATCGGAAGGAATGGTGATCTCGATCGCGGGTCGAGCGGGCAGCGCGCCTACTTCGTGAACTGGCGCGCGCGCGGCGCCGGCACTGCGACGCGGTACGGGTGCGGCAGCATTTCGGCGATCGAGCTGCTCCACCCGCCTTACTGCAGACGGCGGTGTTTCGAGAGCTACCACGGCATGGGCCGCCCCCTCGCGTGGATCTGTCGCTCGGGAAGAATGGGCCGTCGGTGAGTTGACCTGAGGCCGCACGATGAGTCCACGCGGGAACATCAGGAACAAAGCGGCGACGGCAACAGCCGCCGCCGCAGTGGCTGACATCGCGGGTATCCATCGCGGCAGGCTCGGCCGTTTCTCGGAGGCGATCTCCGCATCGCAGTACGCATCGAACGTCCGACTCACCTGTTGATACGCAAGGAGACGGGTTTGACATTCCAGGCAAACTTGCAGATGCCGCTCGACTAAGGCGGCTTCGTCCGCTGGCAACTCTCTATCTAGCCAAGCGATCAGTCTTCCCGAAAAGTCACACATTGCATTGCTCCGCTAATTTCTTTATGGCCCGCTCCACAGTATCACCCACGGTCGAGATGGGAATTCCCAAGACTTCGCCGATTTCGCGGTAGCGCAATCCCCCGCCGCGCAGCAGCAGACATTCGCGTTCCCGCTCACTGAGCAGTTGGATCGCCTCGCCCAGCCTGCGAAACCTCTCTTTTTCAAGCACCACTCGTTCCGGCGTCGCCTCATCCGACATCCTGTCGACTTCGCCGAGCGGCGCGGAGAAACGCCGGTCGTAACTCGTTTGCCGGTTCCTCGCCTGGTTGTGCGCCACCCGATACAACCAACTCCGAATATTCTCCTGCGACCCGCCCGCCGCGAGGTGTCTCTGCAAGCTCACGAAGGCATCCTGGACCACGTCCTGCGCCTCGTCGCTCGAAAGACCGAGACACCGGAGGTAGCGAACGAGCGGCTTGCGAAGTTCGCGGTACAGAGCAGTCGCCTCGCCTTCGCGCGTCCCAAAGCGAAGGAGCGGCAGCCTCAAGGGTAAGGTTTCGCCGCTCATCGGCTCCTCTTGATCGCGCCTCTCTGCATATAACAAGTCAGGGTAGCGGTTTTCCGGTTATCGGGCGAAAAAAAACTGGCCGACCGCATCATGGGTCAAGGAGTATTCACGTCCCGTTCTGTCGTGAATCAACCAGCGTTCCGATCACTCATCGAAACAAAGTCGCTCGCGCATAGATATTTCGCAGCCGGCTGAGCCTACGCTCCTCAGATTAAAGGCGCTAACCCTACGCTTACTCGCCTATGTAATCCGCCTCCCTACGGAGGCGTGATTCCAGACAGGATCTCCGTGCTCACGTGTTGGATGTGCTGAAGCGACTGAGCGAGGGTATCCTTATCGCCGTTGTATAGCTTCACGTAATCACAAGATGCCGAATTCGTTCGAAGCCCGATGGCTTGACCGACCACAAAGGCAACCGCCTCAGCTTCCGTCTCGCGGATACATTTCGTAGTCTGAGCGCGGCGCGCGGTGAAGTGTAGCCGCGAATGCGCGACTTCGTGCGTCAGTACATGGAATTCCTCGGCGGGAGCCAGGTCGGGCAGCAAGATGATCTTTCCAGCCGAGCATTGCCCTTGCGCTGGAAGAATTTCTTTCGAATATTCGAGCGCGCATCCCGACTGCGTAACGAGCGACTTCAACCGTTCGAGATATTCGCCGGGATTGCCTTCGAACTGCGTAAGTGACGGAAGCGGATTCCCCGCGGTATCGGCCACGTCAAAGACAACTGCCGCGCGATAGCCAACGAGCTTCTGTCGCTCGGTCTCGACGCCACAATCATTTGAATCCACGGTCCGCCGCACGAGCGGGGCAAAGATCATGATGCCCTTCGCGCCTCTCGTAACCTGGCGATGTAGTTTTCGCCAGGTCTGGTAGCCCGCAACGCGTGTTGCGTCCGGACGCTGGGTGATAATCAGTAAAACGTTGCTCGCGCTATAGCGATGAAACTTCCCCATCGCCGCGAGATAGTTGCGCAGCACTTCACTTTCACCTTGCGCAAGACTTTCTGATAGATGCTCGAGAGCTTTACTTGTAACTTCTCTGGCTTCGTCGATATTCATTTCCGTTCTCCTGTTTCGGGGACTTTCTGCCCCCTTCACACGCAGGAGAGGGGGCAAGGACCCGAAACAGAGAACGGAAGCGAAGCCAAGAACTAGGCCGGCCTGCGCGGGCTGCACGTCCGAGTGCCACAGACTTAAGGTGGCGCGAGGCGTGCTAGCGCAGACCGGGGAAGACAGAACGAGAAGGTCTCGGAGACAGCAGATTGATGTTTGCTGATGGGAATTGGCCGTTAATTAGCGGTTGTTGTGTTCCGCGAGAACTAGTCAAAAAATCAGCTTGAGCGCAATCTGTAATGAGCGCGGGGCGCCAGTCTGGTAGAGCGCGTTCAAGCCACCGAGCGTGTTGTTCAAGGTATCGGTGGCGCCGCCGAATCCGAAAAGAGTAGCCGGGTTGTAAGGACCGTACGACAAGTTGCCATAGACGCCCGAGAAAGCCGTGTGGTTGAACAGATTGAAGGCCTCAGCGCGGAACTGCAAATGTAGACGCTCATGAATCGGAAACTCCCGCCGGATCCCAAAATTTAACTGCCAGGCTCCAAAGCCCCGGGCATAGTTGCGTGGTGTATCCCCTTCGGAGTCGAATCCAGGGCCAAATGTGGGAACGTTGAAAGCATTGTAGTTGATAATCCTAGCGCCCGGATATTGTGAGCCGTAAAGATAAAGCGGCTCGCCGGCTACTAGGTTGGGATGAAAGTGTACAAACGTGTTTGTTCCAGGATCGAAAGCTTGAGGACCGACCACATCAACCGGCAAACCGGAGCGAGCCGTTACCCGAGTGTCCAAGCTCCAATGCTTCAGAAGTCCCGACAGAAAGGGGTTGGAATATTCGCCGGGCACATCGTAGGTTAGCGCCGACTGGAAGTTGTGTCGAATGTCGAAATCGGAACTGGCACGTTCCTGCAAATCAACGAGCCCGAAGTTCGATGATGCATCGTCGATGGAGTGGGAATAGGTGTAGGACGCAAGCGCCTGCAACCCATGCGATAGCGTTCGCTGGAATTGCACCTGTAACGCATCATAATCTGACGTTTGGCCGTTCTTAGTTATGTTGGCACCGCCTCCTCCTGCTGCGAATCCGAGATAGGGATTGGCTTCTGGGTCAACAAAATATGTCTCCAGCAATCGACGTCCAGCCGAGCCGACGTAGCTTATCGTAATCGCCTGCTTACTCCCGACGGCTTGCTGCAGGGCCACGTTCCACTCAAGCGTATAGGGCAGCTTAAGATTAGGGTCAAAGGCAGACACCACATTACTGTACGGCGGAGCAATGCTGGGTGCCGGTAACGTTACTTGGGCGGAAGTTAAAGGAAAGCTAACATTGCTAAAAATCGCGTTAGACCCGAAGCCGATTGCCTGGAAGCCCGAACTACCGAGCGCATTGCCCATATCGTAGAACATGCCGAAGCCTGCGCGCAGGACCGTCTCGCGTCCAGGAGTCTGACGCAACTGGTATGCACCACCTAATCGCGGCGCAAAACCACGCCAGTCCGTCTTCCACAATGGCGTACCCGCAGGGGCGAGTTGTGCTGTATCAAGATTGGTTATTTGATTGAGAGTATAGGGCGACGGGCCACTTAGATTTGTAGGAGCCGGATTAACATCCCAACGGAGGCCCATGGACAGAGACAATCGCGATGTTGCTTTCCACTCGTCCTGTGCGAATGCGGAAAAATTCTTGTAGAGCGGCTCAACTGGAGAAGGAGCGGACGAAAAAGCCTCGATCACTCCGCTCGATCCTACATTATTTATCAGGACCGCGGCTTCACTTGGAAATTCTGCGTATTCCTCTATCACCGTCGGAATTGCGTATGTCGCGAGCCGGCGCCAATCGATGCCGAATTTCAGGCTGTGGCGGCCCACGGTCCAGCTATATGTGTCCGTCACGTTGTATTGCCGCTGCATGTTTTGCGATTTGCCCAAACTAAAGCTAGGGTACCCGCCGAAGCCGAGACTGAATGTGAATGCCGACCCATTGATGGGCAAATTGCCTCCGTTCGGTCCTGGCAATGTTGTTATGTCGAACGGAGTTGCTCCGTTAACACTTGTGAATACGATGTTAGAAGCGGAATCGACTTGGGTGATGTTAAAGCGAAATTCGTTCGCCTGTGTGGGCGAGAAGAGGTTTGTGGCGCCTATGGTCGCCAACCGGTTGTTTATGGAGTTATTTTGCTGAGTGGCTAGATAGGTAGAGGATGTTACGGACGGTGTGTTCGCATACCGTCCAAAAATCTTGAATTTGTCACTGAAATTGTGGTCAATTCGCACACTGATGCTGTCAATGGAAGACGGATACGATGCTCCGACCTGATAGATTCCGAGACCATCGTTCAAGCCATCCTCACCCTTATTCGGCAGCGGAAACGCATTTAAGATTGGCTGCAGTGCCGCGGGAGCTTGCTGGCGAAGCGTTTGGTCGGGGACCGACGAAGTTTGAATCCCTTGTGGTGTCCACAAGCGCAGACCCTCATACGAAAAAAAGAAAAACGTCTTGTCCTTGCCGTTGTAGAGGTGAGGAATTCGGATCGGGCCGGCAAGCGTTCCACCAAAGTCGTTTTGTCGCTCTTTTTCCTTGGGGAGGCCCTCTGCATCGTTGAACCAGTTGTTGGCATCGAGCGCCTCGTTGCGGAAATAATCAAAGGCCGAACCGTGCCAGTCGTTGGTCCCCGAACGTGTGGTGAAGGAAAACTGCCCGCCAGGTGTACGGCCATATTCGGCAGAGTAGGTGGAAGTGGTCGCGCGAAATTCCTGCAAGGCGTCCACCGATACCATGCTCTGCGTCGTGCCCAGCGCTGTTTCTGCTGCGGTCCCTCCGGCAAAACCAGCGCCTGCGAATCCCCCAGGAGATGTGCCTACATTCGCGCTGACGCCATCGACACTAAAAGAGTTTGCTTCGGTCCGTTGCCCATTGATAGTGATTTCGCCACTGTTCCCAACTCCGTTTGATTGCACCAACGCCACACCCGGCACCAACGTCTCCAAGTCCTGAAAACTTCTCCCGTTCAGCGGAATGTTCTCGACGAAATCCCGATCGATCACCGTGCTCACCGTCGCGTCCGTTGTGTTGAAGTTAATCGCGCTGCCGTTCACCTGAACCGTTTCGGAAGTGGCACCTACATCGAGGGTGAAATTGCGATTCACGCTGTCTTGCACGTTCAGAGTTAGATCACGCAGATCGATTTGTTTGAATCCCTGCTTGGTGACGATGATTCGATAGTGACCAGGTTTGAGGAAGGGGAACTGGTAGACGCCTGAACCGTTGGTTTTGGTTTCGAACTTAGAGTCGGTGTCTGTGTTAATGACCGACACTTGGGCATCAGGCACAAGAGCACCTTGGCGGTCGACGATGGTCCCGGAGATGGAAGCGGATTCAGCCTGCCCGAATGAGGTACGTGCCAACCCAAACAGAAGCAGCACGAGCGCGAAAACGAAAAAGGATATTCTTCGAAGCTGTGCGCAGGGTTGGTGCCAGCAGGTCATCCGGTAATTCCTCCTACTCTGCATACACAGTCCCACTCGCATTCCTACCAATCGTGTCGGTGAAAATTGTGTGAAAGAACGAATGTAGGTCACTCGATGCGACGGCGTGATGGCAAATGTGAGGAGAGGAATTCCCGAAGGTGGAGCTAGCGTTCTTCAGGGATGATTTACTTGGCTATCGAGGTAAGCGGTCAACATACGCTTGCCCTTGGGCTCGGTTTCATCGGTGCCCGCACGCTCTAGCGTGACAAACACGGAGTCGATTTCGCTCAAGACCTTCGGGTCGGAGAAATTGAGCCCCCAGCGCTTCTGGCCCTTGTCGTCGTTCAGCAAAATGCCGAGTCTCTGCACCTTGTTCTTGTTGCCATTTCTTTCTCCCCAAGCGGTATAAACGAACTTACCGTCGTCTGTGCCGCGCACGGGCAGGTCATAGGCATAAAAGACCAGCGACCTGCCTTCGGTATAAAAGGCTCGGGCGAACGATTTTCGGGTGTTTCCCTCGGCGTCGGTGTCATATACATCGATGATGTGAAGGTTTCTCGCGCCAATGATGTCGCGTATGTCGCGACCATTCGCCAAGAGTTGCCGCTCGCGATCGAGACTTTGCGCCTGGTTGCCCAGCCGTTCGTTGAGCTCCTGCACCTGATCTTGCAGCGCCAGAAGCGTGTGAGAATCGCTCGCTTTCGCGGCTTGCATCTGCTTGAGTTCGTCCGTCTTGGCGGCAAGCAGCGCCCGCGTACTCTGGAGGTCTTCGGATTCAGAGTCCACTTGTTGCTGGAGCAACAAGCGGGCGCTTTCTGATTGCGCGAGCTCGCGATCTTTGTCAGCTAATTCGGTATCGAGCCGAGCGCCGCGATTCCGTTCCGCCTGTAAATCATTCATCACTTGTGTGTATCGAACGTCGTCAGGCAGTTTCTCGGTGTCGCTTTGTGCGCCCGCCACGGCGCTCGTCTGTGTCACGCTCATCGGTGTCGCTGGAAGCACAACGGAACGTTTCGGCGGCTGTGCCGATGTACTTAGCACTCGGCGTTCATAACGGACACCGAACCAAAATCCAACAGCAATGATCGTTGCCGCCGCAATGCCAGCCCAGATCGCGCTCTGGGAATTCCATGTCGCAATCGCATCACGAGGTTGTTGAGCGGACCCGACATGTGCCAGGGTTCGTACCCGCGAGCTACTGGTCGCCTGCAGCACCGCAGCTTTCAACTTCTCTCGTCTCGATTCGATGAGAAGATCCATTGCCGGATCAACTTCCGGACGAAGAGGTGCGTGTAGTTCTTCATATTCTTGGAAGACCTGCCTGCACTCGGCACAATCTGTCAGATGCAAATTGAGTTCTTCCTCTTGCGAGGGAGTCAGTTCTCCCCGCACTCCTACCGCAGCCAGCTCCTCGAAGTGTTCGTGTCTAAGCAATGTCCACCTCGCGAGTCAAACGTTGAGGGGCCTTGGCGGGTTTACGCAGCCACGACATACGGTGTTTGGGCTCCTTCAATTCGTTGCTAGAGTGCTCTTCCGATTGAGTGAGAAAAGCGCGCAGTTTGTCGATTCCTCGATAGTACGCATGGTGAACGTTGCCGGGTGATTCTCCGGTTCGCGCAGCGACCTCTGACAGTTTCATACCTTCGAAAAACACGAGTTCAATCACGGATCGCTGCTTCTCGGTCAGCTGTGGGAGGATCTGCTCTACAAGCCGCGTCGCATCCTGACTCTCCAGGTCAGCCACGCGCTCCGATCGATTTTTGCGCTGCTCGACGTCCATTTCTTCCAGCTCGACATGTTCGTAAAAGCTGTGGTTCTTCAGCTTCCTTTTCTGGTTGAAACTCCTCCCATAGGTATATTGCAAGAGCCAGCCCTTCAAATTACCTTTGGCCTCGTCGAAAAGTTCCGCCCTTTGATAGAAGTCGGTGAAAACGGTTTGAACCACGTCTTCGGCTTCGCCAACATCGTGAATGATGCGTAATGCGACACTCATGACGAGGCGATAGTACCGATCGAAGATCACAGCCATAGCGTCTTGATTGCCGGCGAGCAAGAGCCGGACCAATTCGCCGTCGGATAGCAGCTGCCCGACGGCATCTTTTCGGGATAGGAACACTTGTCCCGTGCCTTGGCCTCGACGAATGATGCGTTTCGTCAGCTGGATTGCGAAAACGCTAACACAAAACACCAATCAGAGACGACAGGAATGGCAAATATTAATTTTTGGCGAGCGTGGTAAGGAGCGCCCGCAGGACGTGTATACCTGAAAATGGAGGATTAGTCCGGCCTGGAAGATGATACGCCGGGGATTGGCGCCTCAGCTTATAAGGATGATTGCAGGCTTCCGTGAGCGTTGATGAACGCTCCGCACCGCTGGCACATGAACATGCCTTCCCAGGCTCTGTACTTTTGGGGATAGACGAACAAGTTGTAGACGAACGCCGAAACAACCAGAGTGGGAAGCAGCAGGATGTAGGCCGTTGAGACGAGTCCCATCGCAAACGAAAGCTTCCCTCGACCAACAAATGCCATGAGAGGGAAGAATCCGACCAGCCACAGAATCGCCGGCGCGGCGTAGGGAAATTTCGTGGGTGGACGGACCATCTTCGAAAGGTGACTCTGGTTCTTGCCTGTATAACTTCCAAATAATATGCCGTCGGCGACACCGGCGAACCATCCTCGGACGCGGCCGCGCGACTCGTAAACGCCGGCGGCGTGAATCAACGAGACTCTTCTTACGTCACTCGAATGGCAGTTCGGGCACTTCACGATAGTGACGAGTGGGGAGTCGGGAGTGCGAGGAGCTGGCAACAGAACCTCACGGCGGCTAAGGTCTATGGCGCGCGAAACTTACCAAACGTCTCGAGCGAAGAGGGGAATTATGGAGGAGCGGTCGGAATTGCGGTCACGCGGAATTTCGTCCCTCAAAGCCCTTTACCTACTTGGTCTACGCAGGGGGTCTGTCTTCTGTGCCAGCATCGCGCCAAGCGAAATCGTGTTATTCGTAAGTCGCCCAGCGCTCCCGGCGACCCAGGCAAGTCGTGACTATCGGAAAGTGGCGCCCATTGCGGAGCAAGCTACTCCCTCCGATGGAAAAGACGCTAGAGGTGTGGGACCGCAGAGAAGTTTCAGCAAACGACGCGCAAGTACATCAAGCCTATCTAGAATAGATTGACTTGTCGGGTGTCAGGCAGCTTTTCTGGATCCTCAAATCGGAAGGTGCTGGCCTTCAGATATTCTTCGACTGCCTCGCTTGCAATCCAACGTCGCTTGAGGCTTTCGGCCACTGCCCCTGTCGTATTCGAACCGGCGAAGGGATCTACGACAAGATCTCCTTCGCCCGTCAGCATCTTGATAAAAAACTTCGGAAGCAGGGCGGGAAAGCGCGCCGGGTGTATCTTGATTCCGTTGTCTTTGCATTGTTTCGTGTAGGAATCGTTCGCAGCGTTATTTCCCATTCGCAGTAGACTTTCCGGAACCTCGGCCAGAGGTGCTTCGGTCACGTTCGAAGGAATGGCTCCTCCCGCGTGGATCTTGTCGAACGAGTCGCGTATCACGTGACCGGAAGGGCGAACCGCGCCGCGCACTCCATTGCGGTTCAGGCGAATCATGTCCTCGCTGTACTCTTTGAGCACCGAGAGATTGGAAGCCTTCGGCCACGGCGTCTTAGCGAGCCACCACACATATTCCACGGCGTCTTTGACGCGGATGCGGCGGACGGTGACCCATTCCGCAGGCATGGGCATCTTGGCGGGGTTGTACCAAAAACATTCCTGGGCAAGGTGGAAGCCTATGGTTTCGACCAAAGCGATGAGAAGCTTGAAATGATATAAAGAGCGGGTGGGGGTGCCCGGGTTATAGCTGCCACCGATATTGAGGACAAAACTGCCGTCCTCCGCTAGGATGCGGTGGATTTCCTTGGCAAACGGCAGGAACCATTCGACGTATTCCGTTTTGCTCTTATTTCCATACTCCTTTTTGAAGTGGAGCGCGTAGGGTGGAGAAGTAACCACGAGATTCACTTTGCCCGTGGGAAGAGACTTAAGCAACTCGAGCGAATCGCCCAGATAGGCGGCGCCATGCTCCGTCTGAAGGTACGGCTTGCTCTTGAGAAGCGATGAAGGATGGACCTCGGAGGGCTCCTTCAACTTGCGCTTCGTCGTTGCTCCCGAGGGCATATGTTTTTGATGGCAAGACTTCGTTTGCTTCCGTCCGGCGTGCATAGACAGTGTCATGATAGTACGGCCTCTTCATGAAAAAGGATAGCGTAAATAGGTTAACAATGTCAACCCATTTCTCGGGCGCGGTTGGGTCTGAGGACTGGATTTCGCAGGCCGAGGCTGCGCGTATTCGTGGTGTGTCCCGCCAGGCCATTGCCAGACTGATTGGCAAGGGCCGTTTCCGGGTTTTGCGAATCGGAGGAAAGACGTTGCTGAAACGGGCCGATGTAAAGAGCTATCAGCCCGAAGAGCCGGGACGCCCGCGCAAATGACCGAACCGCTTTCGACACTGAAGCAGCAACTCGACCGATGCACGGATGCCGAGCGGGCGGCGGTGCTCGACTATCTCCGGGTACGCATGCCCCAGCATCCGCTCGAACGCGAATGGGGAGTGGGCGCCGAAATCATCCTCAGTGCCATCGCGCGATCTTCCGATCTTACCAAACGCGGGGTGCGGGGGATTATTGCCGAAGCTGTTTTTGAGCGAAACGTTTTGGCGGATCTAAAAGGATGGACTGCGGTGCGGTTTGTAGAAGACCGCCCGTACGACTTCTGGCTGCATTCGGAAGCTAAGCCCGTGCGGGAAGCTCGGATTCAAGTGAAGCTGCAGCGAATGCTGAAACAGGAGCCTATGTTCGCGGCCAAAGCGAATCGGCACTATCCAAAGGACATGTATGTGGTCGAGGTGCAAAAGACCCGAGGTGGATTCGACCCGCAAACGAACGAAGATACGCGCCCCTATCGCTTTGGAGAATTCGACATTCTCGCCGTCAACATGCATCCTTCGACCCGAGAGTGGAACCGATTCCTGTACACGATTAGCGATTGGCTGATTCCTCGACATCCGAATACTGCGTTGATAGAGATATTCCAGCCGGTTCCTGCGGTTGCAAATGATGTGTGGACGGACCGTTTGGCGACCTGTTTGGACTGGCTTATGGGCGGCGAACCGAAGAGGATTTTAGATATTGCACCCGAGCATCTGGTGCGGCGGGTGCGAAGGCGGGTTTCGCGGGGTTCCCAGGGCTAGGACCACCGCAATTGCGCGGTTCGCGATACATGCCTCACCGCGAACGGCGGCGGGACGCCATCGAGTGCGAGGTTCGAATCGTCCGCGAGATCTCCGTTTTCTCTTAGAGGCGGTTTCAGAGGTTCCGACGAATGGTTAGCGCGACTCGGTGGGAATCCAACCCCAAGGCGTCTGTTTCTCTTACGGATGGAACTGAGGGGATTCACTTAGAGGAGCGCCTGCCAAGTTACAGCCGAAACAGGGCTCTTATGACGCGGAGTGCTTGGCTTTGTTGTTCCGCAGTGCGGCCGCCAAGGATTTGCTGGAACTTCTCGATGACACTTTGGCCGTCCTCCGTTTCCTCTTCGAATTCGAAGAATCTTGCAGGATGCACTCCCAGTGCTCGGGCAATCGCTCGGGTCATCCAAAGTGCCGGCCACTTCTCGCCTCGCTCGATCTCCCCGAGATAGTCCGCGTCAATTCCCGCTCGCTCCGCCGCGATTTCCCTCGAAATGTTCAGGGAATCTCGAACTACGCGAATATTTCTTCCAAATAGGACTTGGGAATTCTGCAGTTCCGGCGGCGGCTGACGCTCTTGGCTGGGCATGGTTGCTCGAGCCGTAAATTACAAGGGGGCAAATGAACGCGGAATAGGCTCATGGCCAATATTTGTGCTTGATATATAGGCTTATAGCCTATATATTCAAGCGATCTCCTTGCCCCTCGGAAAAGCGAAGAGCGGAGACTGAGCTGTGCATCGAACCAGATCCCAGGCGGGCATCTCGAGTCCCTTGGCTATGCGAAATAACGTTCGAATTCCGGGCCCTTGGATTCCTCTCTCGAGGTCACTGATGAAAGTGCGGTCTAGCCCCGTTCTTCTCTCCAGTTCCGCTTGCGAAATTTTGAGTTCATTTCTGATTCGCCGTATCACCTGTCCGAACGCTTTCTCCACTCCAGAACGCGGTTGAATTTGTTTGCGGCGTTTGGCCATGGTGAAAACATCGTGATCTGCTGTAGGCAATAGGCCAAGGGACAGTTACCGACAAAAGTGGAACGGATGGAATGTTGGAATGACACGGATATACAGATTTGCAAACGAGGACTAGGTGGATTCTTTCGCCACACTCCGCTTTCCGACACTTCCACACCGCACACGCGGAGTTGTAGGCAATTCTTTGCCCAAGAACATCGTTGCGCCGATGGAACCGCCTTCCGACGAATCCTTGCTCCGTCAGATTGGCGTTGGCGATCGCGAAGCTCTGGCCGCTCTCTTCGAGCGCTATGCACGGTTGACTCGAAGCGTAGCCGTCCGCATCTTGCGGGATGCAGCCGAGGCAGAAGACCTCGTCCAAGACCTGTTTCTCTATATCGAGCGGAAGTGTGGGATCTTCGACAGCTCCAAAAGCACGGCGCGGTCCTGGATCGTCCAGATGACGTACCATCGGGCCATCGATCGGCGGCGCTACCTGAAGAGCCGCCAGTTTTACGCACAACCAATTCAACCGAGTAGCGCCCAAGTGGTCGGAAGACCGACCACGGAAAGCGATTATTCCGCGGAAGCTGTTTTTGGGCGTAATGGTCTAGAGAAAATCGTAAATGCGTTGTCGGCAGATCAGCGCGAGACTCTGCGCCTCTATTTTTTCGATGGATGCACGCTCGGGGAGGTCGCCGAAAAACTGGGCCAGCCGCTCGGGAACATCCGGCATCACTACTATCGAGCGCTCGACAAGCTACGCAAGGAAATATTCGCAAATGATCGGCAACCCATCGAAGGGTGTGCTAAATAGATAGCGAGATCCAGGGATCGGGAAGCGGCTCAAGATGCAACCTCATGACGAATTCCTCGAACTTTGTGCCGTATCTACTTCAGGCGAGCTGAGCGAACAGGAGAAGAGAAAGCTCGAAGCGCACCTCGCCGGGTGCGCGGAATGCCGTCAAGCCTTGCAAGAGTTCGAGGCTGCCGTTGACATGGGCGTGCCGTTTCTCGCCTCGAAGTTATCCGCCGGACCTTCCTTTGATTCTTCCGAATCATTCGTATGGCATCCATCAAATTTAGAGCAAACCACAGCTCTGGACCCATCTGCGTCATTAAGGACAGCAGCTAACGATGAACGCGTTCTGCCTGATGTGGCCCCAAGAGGCTTCGCGTTCGCGCAAAGAAACGGTCACGGGCGCACGAAGATCAATTGGAACTATGTTTGGCTGCCCTTCGCCGCGTGCGTTCTGCTCACGATGGCGCTCGGAATCTTCGCCTACCGAATGGAACGAAGCCGCCGCGCCGAAGTGACTCAGACGATCTCGCGCGCACCGGACATGCAAATCGAGGCCCTAGAACAGCAGATGAGCGATGCTGGACACGAACGCAACGACTTGCGAACGCAGCTCGCGCAACGCGACCGCGTCATTTCTGATCTCCGGCGCGAGATTCAAACGCAGTCGGCGTCTCTCGATGAAATGAGAAGTGCTCAGACGAATTTCGAAAAATCCATGCAGAATGATGAAGCCGAGAAGCAGCAGAGCGTCCAGGAGCGAAACTCTCTCGTCGAGAAGCTCGACACCGCGCAGACGTCGCTCGATAAAACTCACACTCAGCTCGCTTCGCTTGAACGGCAGCGCGCCGAGGAGCAGTCGCATGCGGAGAGCCTGGCAGCACAAGTCAACGACCTTCATGCGCAACTTCGCGACCGCGAGCAGACCCTCGGCAAACAGGAGGACCTGCTCGCCCATGACCGCGACGTCCGGGAATTGATGGGGGCGAGGGACCTTTATATCGCTGAGATTTATAACGTGGCTGTCGACGGGGTTACGCAAAAACCCTACGGCCGTGTCTTCTACACGAAGGGAAAGTCGCTCATCTTCTACGCCTACGATCTCGATAAGGAGGCCGGCGTCCGAACGGCGAGCACCTTTCAGGCCTGGGGCAAGCACGGGACGGATCGGGGCCAAGCCTTGAACCTGGGAATTTTCTACGAAGACAGCGCGGCCAAGAAACGATGGGTCTTGAAGTTTGATGATCCAAAAACGCTCGCACAGATTGACGCGGTTTTCGTGACCGTTGAACCGAATGGCGGCAGCGCGAAGCCCAGCGGGAGTCCTCTCCTTTTTACCTACCTCAAGATCGGACCAAATCACCCTTAGTTACTTACTTGTTTGGTATCGTCAGGTCGTTCTCCTATGACAGCGCGATGGTACATCTTGTGCCTTCTCTTGCGCAGGCTGAAGAAGTGGGACGCAATTCGTTCCCAGGGAGGAGAAGCCGCATGTGGTTTCGTAGGATCGGTTATTTCGGATTGGTGACTCTGCTTTTGGCCGGCTGCCTAACCGCACAGTCGCCGAATGGAATCATCAACGGCCTGGTGCTCGATCCGACTGGCGGTGCAATTGCCGGCGCCGAAATTCGCATCGCGAACGACGCGACGGGCGTGCAGTACACCGGAAAGACCAATGGCGAAGGCATTTACGTCGTTACGAATCTTCCCCCGGGTCCGTATCGGCTGCAAGTTTCAAAGATCGGGTTCAAGACGCTGATCAAACCCGACATCATCCTGAACGTTCAAGACTCGCTCGCCATCAATTTTACTCTGCCGGTCGGCGCTGCTTCCGAAATTGTGACTGTCACGGGGGGTGCGCCATTGGTGAATACGGAGTCGGGCTCGGTTAGCACCGTGATCGATCGAAATTTCGTGGAGAGTCTGCCGCTGAACGGACGGAGCTTTAACACCCTTTTGCAACTCACGCCTGGAGTTGTGATAGCTCCTTCCAACAATATTGGTGGAAATCCGGGTCAGTTCAGCATCGCAGGGCAACGAACAGATTCCAACAATTTCACGGTAGACGGCGTTTCTGCGAACTTCGGAGTGTCGCTCGCTCTCAACGGCGTTATGGGCGCGGCAGGAACTGGTTCCGCGCAAGCTTTTAGCGTTCTCGGCGGCACCAGCAGTTTGGTCTCCGTAGAAGCCCTACAGGAGTTTCGAATTGAGACTTCCTCGTTTGCTCCTGAGTTCGGGCGACAGTCCGGAGGCCAAGTCATTTTGAGCACACGTTCGGGAGGAAATGATTTTCATGGCGGCGCATACGATTATTTTCGCAACACGGTAATGGATGCGAACGATTGGTTCGCCGACGACGCAGGTAACCCACGAGCGCCCGAACATCATAACGATTTTGGCGGATTCCTCGGTGGGCCCATTTGGAAAGACCGAACGTTCTTTTTCGCCTCTTATGAAGGAGCACGCCTGGATCTTCCTGCGACTCAAGTCATCCAGGTGCCTTATACCGGGGTAGCCTGTACCCCTCCGAGTTCCATTGCCCCATTTTTGGCGGCGTACCCCCGAGCCAATGGGCCGGTCTCGACAAGTGACTGCACCGGTCAATTCACCGGGACGTATTCCAACCGCGCAACTCTCAACGCCGGAAGCGCGCGCATTGACCACACATTCAACGATCACATCTCTGTCTTCGGCCGATTCAACGATGCACCTTCGCAGTCGCTAACGCGCACGCTGAGTCTCAGCACGTTTGACACAAGCACTGTCGACACGAAGACGCTCACGATCGGCGTCAACATGGTATTTTCGCCCTCCGTCTCGAACACCGTTCGCGGTAACTACTCGAGACAGAATGCCAATACTATCGAAGCGCTCGATTCATTCGGAGGCGCAACTCCGCTCGATCCTTCGTTGCTTCTCGGTTCGCTTTCGCCTGCTAACGCACACGGCGAATTCTATACTTTCGACACAAACAATCTGGAGATCGGTCCGCTCGCTAGGAGTCACGCGACGCAACTCAATTTCGTTGACGACCTTAGTCTTTCGGTCGGTCTGCACCAGCTCAAGTTCGGAGGCGATTACCGGGCCATTTTCACAACCACCGCGCCCGCTGTGAACTATCTCTCTTACGGGGCGGATTCAGTTCAATCTTTCTTGTCTTCCGAACAAGCGACGCTATTTGCGAGCACCACGGCTACCGCTCGATTTCTGAGCCAATCGTTCTCCCTATTCGCTCAAGACACCTGGAAGCTCAACTCGAGATTGACTCTAACGTATGGATTGCGTTGGGAGTTGAGTCCGGCCCCTTCCCCGCGCGGGAACACCGTCCTGGCTTCTTGGGAGAACGTGAATACTCCTTCCCTGATTTCACTTGCGCGTCAGGGTACTCCTTTGTGGAAGACGACTTATGACAACTTCGCCCCACGGGTCGGAATCGCTTACAGCTTGACAGATAACGGAGATTTCGTTCTTCGAGCAGGCGCGGGAATTTTCTACGACTTAGGGGTTGGGGCGTCAGCGAATACTGCTCTTGCCTTTCCGAACGACGCCGCGTTACTCACGCCAACGGTCTCGCTTCCAGTTGGGGACGTGACGCCGTTTCTGCCCGCGCTTAGCCTTCAACCGCCCTACAGCGGAACAATCTATGCTTTTTCTCCGAATCTGAGGCTGCCGCGCTCTTACCAATGGAACTTGGCGCTGGAGAAGTCATTTGGAAAGAGCCAAGCTGTGTCCCTAACCTATGTCGGACAGTCGGGTCACAACTTATTGAGGAACGAAGGTCTGGTATCCCCGACTGCCGACTTTAGTCCGGACACTACGTTCTATTTGACTCTCAATGATGCAACTTCGAGCTACAACGCGTTGCAAGTGCAGTATCGGCGACCTTTGTCGTCTCGCCTCCAGGCGCTCCTAAACTACTCGTGGTCGCACTCCTTGGACGACACTTCCGACGACACGGTCTCCACAATTTCAAATACGATTTTCTCGAACAAAGACGACTGGGGTTCATCGGCCTTCGATGTGAGACAGAGCGTATCGGGAGCGTTGCATTTCGATATTCCCTCGACCACGAAGGACAAGCTCTTATCGGCACTGACGCGCAGCTGGTCGCTCGATTCGGTGGTGGTTGCTCGAACTGGATTTCCTTTCAATGCTGTACTCCTGACGCTGGGTACCGTTGGGGGAGTTTATCCTCGGCCGGATCTCGTGCCTGGGCAACCGTTTTGGATTCCTACTGCGGGTGCTCCCGGGGGAAAAGTCTTGAATCCCGCAGCATTCATAGCGCCACCCGCCCTCGAGCAGGGCGATGAGGGGCGGAACGACATTAAAGGCTTTGGATTGACGCAAGTGGATCTTTCGGCTGGCAGAAAATTCCCAATCACCGAGCGGTTGAACCTTCAATTTCGAGCCGATGCGTTTAACCTGTTCAATCACCCCAATTTTGCAAATCCCGCTGCCTACATTGGGTTCGGTCCAGCCTACCTGGAATCGCAGCACATGCTAAATCAAGCCTTGGGAGGTTTGAACCCGCTTTTTCAGGAGGGCGGCCCCCGCTCCATTCAATTGTCTTTGCGGCTGACATTCTGATGAGTAGTTTCGAGAAACACCGGCGATCGCGTAGAGGGGTCCTGCGCGGCATGACTTTCGGCAGGCGTCTTCGAAGCACCGTTCTTGTCGCGTTTCTTCCTTGGTCACTTCTCAGAGTGGATCCAACGGCGGCGCAGTCCAATTCTATTCCGCTGGAAACAATGCTGGATGTAAAGATCATCGAAGATTCCCCCCTAGCTCTATCGCCAGATGGAAAGTGGGTTGCGTACGTAGTGAGAGACGCGTTACCGAAATACACTCCTAAATTTCAGGACTTCGCCAAACAGTACGAATGTTCGGGCCTATACCCAGACTCGTTCTCGACCGACATCAGCATCTCGAACGCTGTGACCGGGAAAACGGTCAGCGTGGGCGGGAGCCAAGGAAATAATTGGATGCCCGCTTGGTCGGTGGACGGTCGGTATCTGGCTTTTTTGTCCGATCGCGACGGCCGTGGGGAAGCCAAGCTGTGGATTTGGGAACAAGCGACAGGCAAGCTACGCAAGCTCTCAGATATAGGCATTCGGGCGAATCAAATTGCTTGGACGCCGGATGGCAGAACTATCGTAACAACGATCCGGAATGAAGATACCCGATCCGACGGCCGTATCGATTGTGCAGCGCCGGAGGTCGACCGTGCGAGTGGAGGACGACGCCCGGAGCAAGGTTCGAGCGTGGTCGTCTACGAATGGAATCCGAGTGAGAAAGACAATGCTAAAAAGCCCCGTGGGAGTCTTTGGAATTTGGATACTAAGATTCGCGACTTGGCGGAGTTTGATTTAGAAACAGGCCGCATGAAGCGCTTAACGCATGGAGGCAGGATCTCTGTTTTCCGCCTTTCGCCGAAAGGCACCGAAATTGGATTCACGGCGGCGAGCCGTTTTGAAGAGCCCGGTTCTCAGCAAATTCTTTTCGACCTCAAAGTGGTCGCGCGCGCAACGGAGGAACAGACGATCGCAGCTGCGGGTATTCGCCTAGGTTTCTCAGGCCAAGGCTTCGTCTGGTCACCCGACGGCGAGCGCTTGGTGTTTCAGACAAGCGGAGTTTCTGAGCGGAAGGGTGATTGTTATGCTGTGGCGACCGACGGACGGGACCTGCGCAATCTAACTTCACTGTCTCCGCAGAAAAATTCGGCATCCGAGCTTCCTCCCATATGGGACGAAGCCAGGCAACTCATTTATTTTATTCGAGATCAAGCAGTGTGGGGAGCCTCGACAGGCGCGGGCGGGGCTTCCGAGATCGTGCGAATACCAGGCCGACAGGTGCTGGAAATTGTTGGCCAGGACAGCGAACCGCTACAGCCGGCGGTTATGGGAGAATCCATCGTCGTTCTAACGGATGATTCGAAAGAAAAGCAGAACGGATTTTACAAAATTAATCTGTCGAGCGGACAAAGCACCGTAGTCCAGGAAAAGTCGGAGCAGTACAACGGCGCAAATCGAACTTTTTCCCAGCGATCAAATCCCACACGAGATTTTATCATTTACTTAGCCCAGGATGCCGCGGATCCTCGCGACCTGTGGATCACGGATTTAGGGTCGAAAACGCCGCGCCGACTGACCCGTGTGAATCCGGAGCTGGATAAATACCAGATGGGGGCAGTGAGGCTGGTCCGCTGGCGTGGTCTAGACGGTGAGGAATTATCGGGCGCCCTGTTGCTGCCGTCGCATTACGAAGAGCAAAAACGATATCCATTACTCGTTTGGGTGTACGGCGGATCCTCGGGTTCCGATGATCGAAACGTCTTCGGATTCACTGGCCTCGGAGGCCCTTTCAACATGCAATTGTTTGCCACACGAGGCTACGCCGTATTCGCGCCAGACGCTCCACAGCGAATCGGAAGCCCGATGCTCGACCTAGCCACGACCGTGTTGCCGGGCATCAATAGGGTTATAGAGATGGGAATCGCGGACCCCGACCGCGTGGGAGTAATGGGGCACAGTTACGGCGGATACAGCGTCTGGAGTCTTGTGGTGCAAACAACTCGATTTAAGGCGGCGCTGGTCAGCGACGGTTTTGGCGACCTTATCTCTGCATACGGAGAGATGGGGAGAGATGGCTCGGCATTTCAGACGTCGATGGCTGAGCGGGGGCAAGGACTCATGGGCGGCACGCCTTGGGAGTTTCGCGACCGTTACATCGAAAACTCGCCGATCTTTTATCTGCAGCGTGTAAAAACTCCAGTGCTCCTCGTACATGGTGGCGACGACAACGTCGTGGCACCATACCTTGCGGATCAAATGTTCGTCTCATTGCGGCGACTGGGTGCGGAGGTGGTGTACGCCAAATATGCGGGTGAAGATCACTACCCGCTGATGTGGGCCCGACAGAATCAAAGAGATCTGGGCAACCGCATGCTTTCTTGGTTCGATAAATTTCTCGTCGGAAATTAGATTGGTCCTGGTTTGAATGGGGCGTCGGGTTGAACCGACGCCCCAGGTTGATTGTTATTCGTCGACTTCGTAGGCAGGAATCGTTCTCTGCTGGTCTGTACTGTGCTCCTCCATTACGAGCGGGTTGTCCTTTGCTCCGCCCTGAATGGCCGACAGTGCATCGCCGATCTGGTGGATTGCAGGTCGTTCGTATTTCATCAATATCACCCCCTTCTTTTGTGACATTCGCGTACACAGCTAGCTAGCTGAACTCTTGGTGGACCGAAGTCTCGTTACCTTTATTAAGTGGCGCGACGGAGGGTTCTGGGGCGCAATTCCGCTCGCGCAAGACTCTGTGTCGTTCGACGCTTCTGAGCCACAACTCGAGACTCAGCGTCCGCAGGATAGGTACGATGGCTATTGGGCTACCCCGACGAGCGCTTTCGACCGCATCCTCGAACTTCCGTGCATCGACGATTCCGAAGGAGACGCATCGCAGCTGCCGACTCTCATTGATGAGACTGGACCATTCGTCGGAGAGGATGGCGGTCGGAGTTCGGGCGACAAACGCCTTCCGCTTCCGATTAAGAATCTCTTCGGGAACGATGTCGACGAGAGCGCGACGCATCAAGGAGCGCCGGTGTCCAGGGCGAACGACTTGGCTCGGCGGAACAGCGAACATAAATTCCAATAAATCCCGGTCCAGAAACGGATAGCGCTTCTCGTAGAGTGGGGCCGCAGTCGCTGCCGTACAGTTCATCAGTCTGCGCAAGGAATCCAGAGTGGCCAGGTTCTTGTGAAAGCTTGGCGGCGCATCGAAAAAGGTCACCCTCGAGCGGTAACCCCCAAGCGCGCGCTGCTGACGAACTGCAAAAGCATCCTGTAGCCACCCAATTCCATATTTCGGTTGACGGGCCAGAGCGGCCGGTAGAAACTCGCGCGCGGCTTCGAAGAACAGATGGAACCACGGTCTTCTCTGATTTAGCGCCCAGAGTTTGAGCTGTTTCGTTAGTTCGCGGAATCGAAAGTCGGCCAATAAATCCATTAATTCCGGTTGAGGCATGGGGACTCCACCGGTGACCTCGTCTCCCCCGATACCCGACAAGACGACGCGATTCCCTTGTGTTGCCAGGCACGAGGCGAACCGCCGACTCGTTTCTGTGGAGGCCGCTCCGGTCGATCCTGGAGTGGATGCGAATAACTCGAAGTCCCTCTCGCGACTCGAGGCTTGGTGCATACCAATGTCGATGTGGCAGCCCGTGCGACCGAGTTGTTCTTCGACCCTCTCGAAATACGGGCGTTCGTTCCAATTTGGTTCGGAGTCGTCGTAATAGGAAAGCGTATCGAGGCGCGGCGCTCGCAGAATCTCGCGGCTCAACGAGCGATCGGCCATGCAAACAATGGAACAAGAATCCATCCCTCCGCTTAACTCAGCGAGGATCGGCGTGTCAGACCGCAGACGTCGGCCGACGGCAGCCGAGAATACCGACCGGAAATGTTCCTCGTATTCGGCGTCTGTCCGATAGCGGAGTCTGTAACCGGGATCGAAGTCCCAATACTTACTGACAACTTGCGCGCCGGCCGTCACGCGCACAAAGCAGGAAGGGGGGACCGAATGTACTCCGACGTAGGGTGTGAGATGCGGCGCAGGGAAAGCGGAAAGCCACCCTGCCGCATATTCTTCGTCGAGAGCAAAGGATTTGTTCGCGAACAATACCAAGGGATCGAGAATTGTGCTCCAACAAATGCGGCCGGTCTCGATGTGATAATACAGGTGCCGCGTTCCGATGCAGTCTTTCGCGAGAATTAGGAACTGTTCCTTTGGATTCCAAACAGAGGCGGCCCAGTCGCCGACCAATTTTGAAAAGCAATCGAGTCCCCAACGCTCATAGCTCATCGAGACGATAGCAAGATCGGTGGAGTCGTGTGGAAGTGAGTCGCGAAAGCGATCACTGAGCTCTACTCGATTGTCGAGACGACCGTCCCAGGTGATTAGGGCTCCTGACGGCGAGACATGAGGCTGGATTTCGGCGCGCGATTCGCTCGTTGTGTGGAATGCTGCAAAAATCATGGAGAGGCCATGCTCCTCGTGAACGCTAACGCTATCGGGCCCGTAGGGCGCGAGGCTCGTCTTGACGCTCTCGAGAAAACTCGGTAGCGCAGGTCTGCCGTCGAAACTCCACCTTCCAAACTGAGCGCTCATCTTCTAGTCCTCTGTTCGGCTGGACGCAGCGCACTTAACAACGGTCCAGCACTCCATAGATTTCTTGCATATACGGCTTGTCGTTTATGACGATTCCGGCGACCTCGACCCAAGCGTGGGCCTTAAAGGGAATCTGCCGTGCACCGATGATCATTTGGGCCGACACGCCGTTTCGTTTGAGCAAGCAGGCAGTAGCTGCGGACCGCTGTAGGCACAACACTTCTTTCCAATACCAAATGCAAGCCAGATTCACGGCAGCGCAGGTTTGTTCCAGAATTTCAGGATCGGGGACACTCTTCGCTAGAGGGAAGCGGCGCACGTCGTCATACAAAGCGGCGAAATTGCGGCGGGCCACGAAACGATCAAAATGAATAAGCATCCGATACGATTTCAGAAACAGACTTAAGCTCATAGCGGGTCCGCCTCACACGTGCAGTTGGTCGCAGACGAAAGCCAAGCGATCCGTCAGACTGTCAATCCGCTGACTCAGCGGCAGCACTGGCGAATGTCCTCGGAACTTGCTGTAGTCCAGAAAAATGGGATAGGGAGAGCTGTTTGCAGTTTGCAAACGAGCCGTCATTTTCCGCGCATGTAGTGGGTTGCAATTCTTGTCGACGTCGCCGGAAACGATCATGGTCGCGGGATAGGCCCGGCCGTTGAGGACCTGATGATAAGGAGAATAGCGAGCGAGCGCCGCGAAATCGTCTGGATCGTCCGCGGTGCCGTATTCCTCGCGCCACATATCGGCGGTGTCAAACCGGTGATACCGAAGCATGTCCAAGATCGGGACCAGGCAAAGGACAGCGCGGAACAGGTCTGGGCGCTGCGTCATGGCGACTCCCACGAGTAGTCCGGAGTTCGACCCACCAAAAATGGCTAGACCCGCCGGCTTGGTTCTTCCCGTCTCAACAAGCCATTCCGCCGCGCACAGGAAATCGTCAAAAGCCGCCTGTCGGCATTGGCGTTTGGCCGCGTTATGCCATCCGGCGCCGAACTCAGACCCTCCACGGATATTCGGCAACGCAAATAGACATCCCCGTTCGGCAAGGAAAGCGACAAATGTGCTGAACCTCGGCGTCATGGATACGCCATGGCCCCCGTAGGCCGTCATGATTGTCGGATGGCTTCCCGTCGCGAGTACATCTCGAAGGCCCATGAGTGTCATCGGAATCGGCGTTCCGTCTTTCGACGTGTACCAGACCTGCGCGTGACCATAGTTCGCCGAATCAAATGGAGCGGTCTTCTTTGCCCAGAGCTTCTGTTTCCGAGTGGTTTCCGAATATCGAAAAATGGCGACTGGTTCTGTTAACGATTCTGTTTCGAGCAGCAGGTCACCCCTTGCGTCAGAGCCACCGATCAAACGAACGCTTTGGTCGGCGCTTACCGGTATCACTCCGGTTTTTCGTCCCGCGATGTCGAAGATAGCAATCCGCGCCCTGACGCCATGTACATACGACACAAAGATTCGTTCTCCTGAAACAACCCAGCCCCGGATCCGATCAGCGTTTTCAGGCACCAGCTCGATCCAGGCCGCCTCATCGCTTTTCGCGACAGGAATTTCCACAATGCGGAGATTGGGAGCATCTCGATCGGTGATCGCCAGAATCTTGCCTGGAATGAGTAACGGGCTAAATCCATAGTCGGCATCTTTAACGATCGGTTCGGGCGTCGTTACGGAATCGAACGGTGTGACGTAAAAGTCGATATGCGTCTTTTCGAGAAATCGATAAACAAGAAGACCGAGGCGCGTTGCGTCTGCGGTTAGGCAGATCCGAAGCTCTTTGTGGACCCCCGCACAGAAGATCTCGCGGTCGTCGCTCATCGGCGCGCCCAGCCGATGGTGATAAGCCGCTCGGTAAAAGGGCCTGGTGCCGTCAACGGGCTCGTGGACGTAATAAAAACTCTTATTATCCGGTGCGAACGCAAAACCTCGAAGATACCCGCGAGGAAGAACATCGGGAAGCGTCTCGCGATCGTGGATATCGAAGCACTCGAAAATTCCAGTACGCTCTCCTCCTTGTTTCACTTCGTAGAGCAGTAACCGTCCGTCGGACGACACGCGAACGGGTCTGATCGCGGTGAACTTTCCAGTTTTCCGGTCCGCCGGGTCGAGCAGAAGCTGGTCTTCGCCCTGCGCGCCTTCCCGCATGTAAATGCAGGGCTGCTCCTGATGGGGAAGGCGCTTTCTGAAAAAATAGCGGGTGCCTACTTTTTGAAGAGAGTCATAGGTTTCGACAGCAAGGAATTCCTGGACGCGTTTCCGGATTTGCTCCCGCCCCGGAATGTTATCTAGATAGGTGCGAGCGTACCGTGTCTGGCTAGCGATCCAATTCCGAGTGCGACGGGAATCCTGATTTTCGAGCCAACGATAAGGGTCTGTCACCGACACTCCGTGAAGAATTTCGGTAACCGGCTCACTGTCGGAAAATGGTGGAGGCGAAATCAAGCCGGACACGGTTCTCTCCTTCGGGCGATTTGGACGGTTTCGCGATGCATGCGCCTGGTTAGGCTGCGGAAGCAGCCGGCGACCGATGGCTGGAGAAGAACCTCCGGAGACTGCCACGCGTGGGATCCAACCGCAAAGGCGAACACAGCGACGAGCGGGGAAATCTCGATCGCTCTCTCCAAAGATTCCGGAGAGAGAAGACTTTGCCAGGGGCGAATGTACGCGGCGACGAGGGCCTTCATCGCCCGCGTGTCCTTGCTGAAGTTACGGTGGAAGTGCTCACGGAAATATTCGAATGCGAGGAGTGGATTTGTGACGCGGCCTTCGGCCCAGTCGAGAAAAACGGATCGCGTGGGCGAGACGACGATGTTGTAGGGATTGAGATCGAGGTGACCCAAAGTGTCGGGCAGGCCCACTTCGCAAAGCGACGAACATGCTTGTCTAAGGTGATTTCCAAGGCGAGTGAGCTCAGGATCCGTCAACGGTGCAGGCGTCTGTTTTTCTTGGGCGGCCATCAATCCGCGCATGCGATCGATGAACGGGTCGATCTGCACGAAAAGTCTCGGCAATCGCAAGTCCTTACATTGACCCTCGAGAAGCTCGTCTTCCTTTCCGATAGATAGAATTTGCAATCGAGCGAGGTCTTCCGCCGTTTGACGCCACGTGCCAAGCTCCCGGACATCGTCGAGTGTTCTGCCCGGCACCTCACGCATGAGCCAGCCATTCCAAGCTGCGTGAACTCCGAGCAGTTCCGGAACGTATGCCGGGAAGAGTCGCGCGAGGCAAGCGGTGATGGCGAGCTCATGTAGATTCGGTTCTCCCGTGGCCTTAAACCAGACCGCTGAAGCGTCGTCAGTCTCCAGACGAATGAGGCTGAAGCGAGGTGAGGCGTTTCGTTGGGCGTATGAGCCCGTCAATTGCGCACCCCGTTGAGCCAGTTGTTCCTGGGCCCACGCAAGAAGTTCGGATAGCCATCCTGGTTTTGTAAAGGGCGCTTGGCTTGGCTCCCGGCGGAACTCGGCCCATTGTTTGATCGATTTCTCGATGACCGTGCGATCCTCCGCCGGGTCCACCGCCGCGCACGTCGTGACGTCGAGCGGCTTCCAACAGGTTCCGGCGGGAGAGATTTGTTCGAGGTCTGTCGCTTCCATTACGCTGCACTGCGGAAGCCCGGCACCGAGGTTTGGAACAAGCAAGCAGTATCCCCGGGATTCCCACTTTGCATAAAGTTCAGCAGTTAATTGCTCGGCGACCCGTTGGCCCTGCGGAATCTCGACAGATGGCAGACACCAACCGTTCCCATGAGGCCTGAGCAATATTTCCGTGGCGTTCGAGCGGGTGACGATTAGCCGGTAGTTGTCGAGCGTAGTGGTGTGAGCCGAATCCATAAACTTTTTTCCCTCGTCGTTCTAAGAACACAAATCCGATCAAGAAGCCTCGAGAACGTGGTGCTCCTGTAAGGTTCGGATGAAATCGAGAACGTCGTTGCGCACTTGACCCGCATCCACTCCGAATTCGTCGCTGATTTCCCCTGCGATCTGGTTTTGATCACCTCCGCGTCGCAGCAGCTCGAGGACTCTTGAACCCATCCGGTTGAGCGCTAGAATCTTGCCGCGATGGATATCGAGGAGCACCGCCCCGTCTGCGGTGGTCGTACTCCGAATGGCACCCGAGACCTTGAACATCGCTTCTCTCCCTTCGATGGATCGCGTGGCGTGTCCGAGAATGTCGCACTGCGGAGCGCGCGATTCCACACAAACCAGTTCCCGTTCGCAGATGAAAAACCCTCGCACGCAACCATCTGTCGCGCCGAGAGATAGAAGCGCGTCGCTTACTGAGAAGGTGAATACGCTGTTCGCTCGCAGGTCCTAGTTCGGCCGTCTCGGAAGTGTTCTACTGGCTTAGGCCAAGCGTCGCAAAATTGCGGTGACCTCGCCCACGACTTCCGCATCGGTCCCGTTCTTGAATTGGCGCGGGATGAAGGGCCTGTCCGGATAGGGATGTACGACCACGATTCCTCGTTCGAGGGTGCAACAGCCGCAGAGATAGCGGCCGTCCCGGGTGAGAAGAACGTAGAGCGGCTGCTCCCAGAACGTCGCGCCTTTCGAGGAGGCGGGCTTTTTGATTCGCCGATTGATGGTAACGAACTCCGCGTTTCGAAGCCACGGATGGATCGGATCGTGGTCTTGGCCGACCCAGAACACATCGGAGACCGAGAAATTTGGCACACGGGCGAGTTCGCTGAGTGACCTGCGGAGGAAGAGCGGCACTTCCTGCCAGCGCTCGAGGAGGGGCTCGAAGAATCTGCTTTGCTTTCGTGCATTCGTCTCTCGGCTGCCGCCGGGTTTGCGCTCGCTCGGCAGATTCGCGCGACGGAGGAGCTTGTCGGGGATGGATTCGGCGCCGTTTTCCTCGAGAACGAGGTTACCGGCGCGCAGAAGGTCCGCGAAGCTCAGGGCATAGAGGATGCACAAGGTGATGATTTTCTGGGTGTGGCGCGGCACAACCGAGAGCGTTTCATAGTCCGAGAGCGTGCTGGCGGCCGTGAAGTACTGCGAGTCGCCCAGCTTCCCTGCGACCCAACGCGAGAGCTTCGAGGCTTCTCGGAACGAGAGGCCCGCGCGGACGCGCGATCGTCGGATCAATTGCTTGAAGTTCATTTCTCCGCCGTTTCGCGCGAGACGCTGGCCGCTTGGCGCAGCCGTCACTGCGAAATGCGCGACCGGGCCGTCGCGGCGCGGCAGCGGGCGAAGCTCAGCGTCAATGACGCCCACGATCCTGAGGTCCTTCCCGGGCGAGAAGCCGCCCTCGGCGAAGGGAAGCTGGGGTGAACGGAAAACGACCCTGCCGTTGCCGAGAGAGGATAAGCGGGAACACGCGAAGCCCAAGTCATACTCGACCAGGAAAACTCGCTTGTCGGCAGAATTCTTAACGGGAGATTCGTGCGCGCGCCCGGTATCGACACGAATGATGCTCCCTGGACCAATATCCGGGAACGCCAGCGAATCTTCCTGTCCGACTTTGGCGTAAAGAAAGCGCGTTTTGTTGGGTGACAGCAATTCCCTGGCACGTTCAGGCCGGGCGGGAGAGAGGAGCTGTCCTAAAGGAGTCATCGCGCCCAGGTCCGCGGCGCCCGACCGTTCGCTGAACCAGGGAAGCCAGGCCTCGGTGTCGTACACGGCGGAATCAAGGATCACGGTGCGTCTGCGCGAGACCAGGACCTGGAGCCGGGGAATGGCGTCGAGGTCGAATCCAAAAACGGCCAGCCAGTCGCTCAGTCGGTAGCGCGTGATGCGGCTGAGCGCGATCAGTTGGTACAAGCTGGGCGTGGCAGCGGAAACCGCGAGATCGTAGTGGAGGTTGTGCGGGAGATAGAACGGGGAGGAGCGGCCGAACATCTCGGCGGAGCGTTGCGAGGCGCGGTAGAACGTTAAACCTCTGGTCGAAAGTATCTGGCGTACCCGTTCTGACTGGCGATTCCGAGGGATGTCCATTCTCGGCTGTATAGCGAAGATCGCGTCGACAGGATGAACAAATCGGGTAACTGGCCGCATTTCCGACCAGGCGAGAGGTTTTCTCCACAGGCGATGAGGGCGTTCGATATAGCTGAGAAGGTACGTAGCTGGACATTGATTAACTCTAGGAGTAGGATGCCCGCCCATGGACGTAAACAGAGTGAATGCGCTCGCTGGCAAACGGCTCAAGGCCTGGCGCGAGAAACTCCACTTGTCTACTCGCGCCGTGCAAGCGATGAGCCGGCAGATCGCCACCGACAAGCAAAACGAGGAGTTCTTTCTTTCGCACAACTGGGTGACGGACATCGAAAACGGCCGGTTCCGTCCGGGCCAGTTTCGCATGTATGCGATCAGCGCCATTTACGGCCGCAACTATACGGAAGTGTCATCCCTGTTTGGGCTGCAGATCGGAGACCTGCGCCGCGACATGGCTTCGATTCACCGACCCAAGACCCATCTGCTCGAAAGTCTGGGAGAACCGGAACCCGAAGCGGTGTCGCTGCCCGTCGAATTCAAGCCGGACTTTCGGTTCGAGAAAACCAATCTTTTGGCCCGAGCCGTCGAAAAGTGGGAGGCTGTGCCGCTCGGTCTGCTGCAGTATCTGGACCTGCGCACCTCGATGTACGGGCACATTGGTCTCGAAGACTTTACGCTCTATCCGCTCATTCGGCCCGGTTCTCTCGTACAGATTGACTCGGCCCAGAGAAAGATCAGTCCCGCGCCATGGAAAACCGACTTCGATAGACCGATCTACTTCACTGAATTGCGCGATGGGTATGTGTGTAGCTGGTGCGAGATTGACCGCGGGAGGTTGATGGTAATCCCTCACTCGCACGCGCACCGCGAGGTCCGCACCTTTGACTACCCGGCCGAAGCGGAAATCGTCGGCCGGGTCACGGGTGTCGCCATGCGCATCGTCGGCGACCGGTCCCCGGAAGCAAAAAAGCCATCCCGCGACAAATAGCCGTCGCCGAGCTCTGTGCTAGTTCTTCGAGGCCCGTCTCATCGATCGTCTTACACGGATTCGAGGTGGACTCGGTCAACTCCCCCAAGGCAACGTTCCTGAATTCGCTTGCAGGCTTCGTTGTTTCTATCGCGTTCATTTCCATTCTCCTTTTTTGGATTCTCAAGTTCTCTTAATACTCTTCCGGCAAAAGAATCGTGGTTATCGAGAAGTGGTTGTCGGTGATGACCCAAAGCTCATCGCCTGCGTCGCTGTGGTAGCTGGAAAAAATTTGGAAGCCGCATTCGAGGCTGAACTGGTTTTCCTTGCGGTCTTCGGCGCACAGGTCTCCCCAGTCGCCGCTCGCGTGGCGCCTGAGAAATTCGGGCGGTCCTTGTCCCGCCTTTTCGAGGGCCGCGAGCGCGGCGGGAGTCGTGACGATTTGTCCCAAAGGGAAAAGAGGTTGTTTTGCGGTTTGTTCCATGGGTTGTTCCTTCTGGAAGGATTGAGTTTTTGCTTGAAGGCACCGCGCAGCGGTGCATTCAAAGCGAATGCCCTTCCTGGCGGTCCCCGGCGCCTAGCCGTCCGCGCTGTCAAGGGCGCCCGCCGGGGCGGACGTTCATCGGAGCGCAGCGCAGACCCTTGACAGAAGAAGCGGACGGTCTAGGCGCAGCCTTTCGGCAGGAAGGGCAAAACGGAAGAAGGACCTACGCGAGGTAAGAAGGGGAAAAGTCCAGTGAAACCACTACAACCCACGTTCAGTATTCAGACGGAACCACGAAATCTTCCCACCCAAAAAGAACATTAAATTTGCGTACCGGGACTATCGCCGGCGCTCTCTCGTGTGCTATTGAAGATCACCGGCGCAAACGCTTTCACTCACGGTTGCCGGTCTAGAACCAAACATTTCTTCGAGTGCAACACGTGTAGGCGGCTATGTCGCGACAGGGTGGAGAGCAAGACCAAGCGCTCGCCTGGGGACAACTCCAGGAATTAAGCGATGATGCGCTGGTCGGCCAGGTGCTGGCCGGGAACCACGATGCCTTTGCGGTGATCGTCGACCGCTATCAACGTCTGATATTTAGCGTGGCCGTACGCATCGTGAAGGATGAAGGCGAAGCCGAGGACGTCGTCCAAATCGTCTTTCTCGATATTTTTCGCAAGGCGGCACAATTCGACCCGGCGCGCGGAACACTAAAAGTGTGGATCCTGCAGTGTGCCTATAACCGCAGCCTGAATCGCAGGGAACATCTGGACAGCCAGCAACTGTATTCCAAGGTCGAACTGAGCGAGGGCGTTGCGCAGGACGAGGTTAAGCAGCTCGGCAACCGCAGGAGCCTCGAACCGGGCGAAGCGAGCCGCCTGGTCGATCAAGCCTTCGGCAGTCTCAATGCGAAGCAAAGAGAAGCGATCGAGGTGATCTACTTTGAAGGCCTCACTTTCCCCGAAGCGGCCGTAAGAACCGGAGAGACGCTCGCGGCCACCCGGCATCACTACTATCGCGGCCTCACGAAGATTCGCGAGTTCCTCGAATCCGAGCGGCCTCCAAGCGAGCCAGAATCTGAACCAACGGGGAGAGAGAAACCGAAGTTTCGATGGGAGGTGGCCAATGTCAAAACACGAACAATTTGAGGAGCTGTGCGCCCAGGCCGCCGTAGGTGAACTATCCGGCACGGAATGGCGGGATCTGAACGCGCATTTGGAAGAGTGTCCCGCGTGCCGCAAGGTTTTGGAAGACATGCGGAAGATTCATTCGGTCTGGCTCCCCGAGCGGTCGGGTTTTCAAATCGAGCGAACGCCCGCTTCCGAATTGGGCCTTCGCCGTCTAATTCTCGAACGGGTCGGCAAAGAAGGAGCGCAATTTTCTCGTGCGGCGCAATCGCTTGCGGCTCCTGTTGTCCTGCCCGCTTCGCGGATCTCTCGCTATCTTCGTCCGACGTTGTCCATCGCGGCAGCAATGGTGGTCGCCGTCGGCGGTCTCGGACTCATTTTGCGCAGTATGCAGCGTCACAATGGGACGGGGCAGAAACCCGTCGCAACCGTCGAAGCTCCCCGTGTTCCCGTGCCGGTCGCAGCTCCGGTTCGTGGCGATACCGAGAATCGCGACGACCGTGCAACTCAACTCGAAGCGAGCGTTTCCAAATCAGAAGCGGAAATTGCGTCTCTCGAACTTCGCCTGAATCGCGCAGAACAGAGCGCGAAGGCACTCGAAGAATCGAACTCCGCCGCGAATCTCGAAGTAACGGCTCTCGAGCAGCAACTCGTGGCCGTTCGCGCAAGCCAATCACAGGCGCAAGAAGAGCTTACAAAACTGAAGTCCTCGCAATCCGAACGACAGGCGGAATTTGCGCTAGTGCGGGATGAAAACCAACAACTCCGCGAGAAACTAAACGCGCAAGCGGCGAGCGTCGACCGCGAACGGGAACTCATGGCCGACGGGCGCGAGATTCGGGATCTGATTGCCGCCCGAAATCTTCATATCATCGATGTGTACGACACGAGCGGTAAAGGTCAGACGCAGAAATCTTTCGGCCGCGTGTTCTATACGGAAGGCAAGTCTCTGGTCTTTTATGCCTACGACCTGCCCTCACGCCGACCCGAACAGAAGTACGCCTTCTACGCGTGGGGTAAACGGGATGGCAGCGGCGAAGGGAAAGCGCGGAACCTCGGTATCTTCTACAATGACGACCAAACACAAAAACGGTGGGTGCTCAAGATCACTGACCCGCAGTCCTTATCCGAAATCGATTCCGTTTTCGTGACTTTGGAAAAGACAGACGGATTCGGCAACACTCCTACCGGCAAGAAGCTATTGAGCGCATACCTGGGTAGTCCTGCCAACCATCCCTAGGCTTCGCGAGACGAACGAATCAGCTGTGCGCGCACTCTCTCTTTCGCTGCGAACGTTCCGCGACGACGAAACTGCGTTACGAGTGTCGTGGTTCGCGATTTCTTCTTCGTTTATTGGTTGTAATCGAAATTTAACCAGATGGCGCTGGGAACAAGTTCGGGCTTGCCTTGAATACTGTGGGCAAGGAGAAAGGCGAATGCCCACAGAGCGGATTACAGCGGTGATGAGTTGCGAGCGCCCAATGACGAGACTCTTGTTGCTGGTGGTCGTTGCGGTATTTCTCGTTTGCGGTAGTGCGACCGTTCTGCGGGCGCAGACGGGCACCGCAACTCTATCTGGCACGATTATGGACCCGTCTGGCAAGGTTGTTCCGGATGCCGAGGTCACCATCACCAATGTGGATACAGCCGTTGCGAGGGTAACCAAGACCAACGGAGACGGAATCTACGTTCTGCCCGCGTTGCAACCTGGACACTATCGCGTCATCGTGACCAAGCCGGGGTTCAAGCAAATTGCTCTTACCGACGTGACCTTAAACACGCAAGACAGCATTAGCCGAAATTTTAATCTGGAGGTAGGCGCGGTTTCAGAGACTGTAAGTGTTTCTGCCAACAATGATTCGATGCAGACCGACAGTCCAGCGGTGAGTATGACGGTCACGCGGGAATTTGTTGAAGATATGCCGCTGAACGGCAGAAGCTTTCAGGACCTGATCCAGTTGGCCCCCGGGACGGTTGCCGGTACCAACAACGGATATTCGAGCGGTTACTACAATATCGACGGCCAACGATCCGATGGTAATAATTTCGCCGTAGACGGTGTTTCTGCGAATCTTGGCGGTGTATTAAATGCTGCAGGGGGCGATTTCGGGCTCAGTGGTAACACGCCGTCGCAAACGGCGTTAGGGACGACACAGAGCCTCGTATCAGTTGACGCGCTGCAGGAGTTCAAGATCCAGACGTCGGGTTACACCGCGGAATACGGACGCAACCCGGGTGGCCAAGTGAGCTTCACGACGCGCTCCGGGACGAATGACATTCACGGAACGCTCTTCGAGTACTTCCGCAATACGGCCTTTGACGCCAAGAGCTATGAAGAAAACTACTACGATGAGCCGAAAGCGGCAGAGCATCAGAACGACTATGGGGGCACGGTCGGAGGCCCAGTCGTTATCCCTAAGCTCTACGATGGCAAAGACAAGACCTTCTTCTTCATCTCGTACGAGAGACTTCGGCTCCTCACTCCGGCTTTCGACAGTTCCTACGTCCCCACGCAAGCTTTCCGGAACTCTTCCTCACCTAGCGTCCAGCCCTATTTGAATTCGATACCCCTGCCCAACCCAAACTCGCCGGGCAACGCGGACGGTTGCACCATTCCAGACCCTTCTACGGGTCTACCCACAGCCTGCGACGCACTCTATACTCGTAGTTATTCGAACCCAAGCAATATTGATAACATCGGCGTTCGTCTTGATCAGAACATAGGCCAACGATTTCACTTTTTCCTGCGCTACGCCGACACGCCAAGCTCCGCTGTAATCGGGGATGGAGGGAGTGAACTTAGCAGCAACGAAATAAATTCCCATTCATGGACAGCGGGACTTACAACTACCATCACCACCACTCTGCTAAACGATCTGCGATTTAACTACACGCGCGACGGAGAAGGCGAGTTTCTTACTCAACAGGCCGTTGGAGGATCAGTCCCATTGGCGCGCGACCTGCTTATCCCGGCCGCATACGACAGTGCATACGCGAGGGGATCCTTCTATGCATACGTGCCCGGCTCCTCGCTTCAGGCCAGTTCCTCGTTCAGCGGGGGCGGTTCAGTGCTGCGTCAACTTCAGATCGTTGATAGTCTAAGTTGGACGAGAGGAAGTCATAGCCTTAAATTCGGAGGTGACTGGCGCCGGTTGACATCGACAGTCTCAGGGCTCACGTACAATTCATCTGTGGAACTCCGGAGTCTAGGTGCGATTCAGACTGGAATTGCCGACGGCGGAGTGACTGTTTCCGCCGCTGCGCCCGGAACGCCAGTCTTTGATAATCTCTCCCTCTTCGCGCAGGACCATTGGAGGATCACCCCCAGGCTGAGCATTGATTACGGGTTACGCTGGGAGTTCAATCCAGCTCCGGGCCCATCAAATGGCCATTATCCGGCGACACTAACGTCAAGTGACCTTGCTACAGCGACGCTCGCTCCGGCTGGAACCCAACCCTACCAGACGACCTATCATCATTTCGCACCACGTTTCGGTTTTGCGTGGAACGCCATCCCGTCGGTGAGACATGCACTTACGCTGCGCGGCGGATTCGGTATCTTCTATGACACTGCCCAGCAGACGATCGGAGCTGCATACTATCAGGCTTATCCCTTTTTTGTGTTCGGACCGACCCTGACAAACGTGCCACTGCCTCTTTCTGCCGCCGCCTTAGCGCCCCCCTCCTTGAATGTGCCTCTGATCCCGCCCTATCCATATTTGCAGGAAGTCACAAGCCCTAGTTTGACGTTGCCTTATACGGAGCAGTGGAATCTCTCGGTCGACGAAGCTCTCAATTCAAGAAATACTTTTACTGTTTCCTATGTGGGAAACGAAGGCAGGAAGCTGCTTTTCACAGGGTACTATCAAGGCGGCCCGGGATATCCCATCAATCCGGATTTCGACAATGGACTTGAATTTAGCTACAACGGTTCCAGTTCCAACTACAACGCTCTACAGGTGCAGGATCGCGGAAGAATTGCGAACGGGCTAGATTTCGTAGGGTCTTTCACTTGGGCACATGCGCTCGACAGTGCTTCTAGCAACTTTAGTCCGTTTCCTGCGCCCCTCTACGGCAATTCGGACAATGACTTGCGCGAAGTTCTCAACCTGGCGTTGAACTATCAGACACGAACCGCAGGTTCGAGCCGATGGGAGCGGGCGATGACCCACGGCTGGGTCATCGCCAACAGGTTCTCAACCCAGAGCGGATACCCTTTGAACATCTACCAAGATGAGTACGTGCCTCTGCCCAACGGAGGATACCAAAGTTATCTTCCCGACCTGGCAGCCGGCGTTCCCATTTATCTACACGGCAGTGCTGCGGATGTGAACGGCCAGCCCGTGCCGGGTAACTGGAGACTGAATCCGGCGGCATTTGCCCCTGTACCGACTGATCCAACTACTGGCCTCCCTGTCCGGCAGGGAACGCTCGGTCGCAACTTCGTTCGAGGCCCAGGCTTCTACGCACTGAACACTGCGGTTCAGCGTAGTTTTGCGATTTATGAGCGGTTAAATCTCATCTTTCGCGTGGACGCCTTCAATATCTTGAACCATCCAAACCTTGATTTTCCTGATACTACACTCTCGGACTCGACCTTTGGACAGCTTGTCGGCGGGGGAGTAAGGACCATCGGTTCGGGGAATCAGCTTTATGCCATGGGTTCTCCGCGTTCCTTGCAACTCAGTCTGAAGCTGCAATTTTAAGGGAGCAGTAAATGGGGCCGTGGATAATGGACCTAAAGAGAGTGGCAAGTGGTTAGTGGAGCGCCGCAGTCGGTGGTAGCGTTGCGGCAGAAGAAGAAGCAAGAGCATGCCGCAGAGAGCGAGGCCACAGAGGAAAGAGCGTGACAGGTGAAACCCCCAGGGCGCAGAGGAAGAGCGGCGATCCCGATCAGGATCGCCAAAGTTGCAGGCGTTCTCCGTGTAACATCCGCACTTCGTAGAATAGAATAAATTCAGCCCTGTGGCCCCGCAGGGGGCATTCGTCTTAGTGATTGCCAACCAGGTAAGCTCCAACCCTCCAGCATTTACATGACATGATAAATATTTATCAAGCAACATTGTCTGCACTTCGTGTTATCCCAAGGTCCGTTCTTCACTTGCCGCTCAAGCTGTGTCAAAGGAGAAGTGATGCCTCTCGTTCGAATCGATCTTATGGAAGGCAAGACGCTGGAATATCGTTCAGAGATCGGCCAAATCGTTTACCAGGGATTGCTGGATATATTCGGCGCTCCGAAAGATGACCGTTTCCAGGTAATCACCGAGCATCCCAAGGCCGGCATGCAGTTTGATTTGGATTACCTGGGAATCCATCGCACCGACGATTGTATTTTCCTGCAGATCACCTTGAATACCGGGCGCACCCTCGAGATGAAGCAACGATTTTACAAGACTGTAGCAGACGCCCTGCACGAACGTCTCGGGCTGCGGACAGAGGACGTCTTCATCAATCTGGTCGAAGTGGTGAAGGAAAACTGGTTCTACGGCTCGAGTGCCGTAAGCCGGTGAACGAGTCAACCTTCGACCCGTTCCCAACGCCACGTCAGGGAGAGTTTGTATCCACGCCATAACCGATCAGCAGAAGCACAAATCGGGGCATTTGCTGCGCATCCTTGGTTTCGGTTTTGGCATTGCCGTTGGCGTCGGAAACACCATCGGATCCGGGATCTTCCGGACCCCAGGCGAGGTCGCAGGGTATCTGGGGAGCGCCTCGCTTCTCTTTTTCGTTTGGATTTTGGGCGGAATTTACGCGCTGCTCTGTAGTAGCTCCATCACGGAACTCGGCACCATGCTTCCGACCGCGGGCGGCTGGTATGTATATTCGCGCCGCGCCTTCGGAGACAACATTGGATTTGTGGTGGGATGCTGCGATTGGACGATGCAATGCGTGGGTAACGCTTACATGGCTGTCGCACTAGGCGACTTTGCCGCTGGTCTGTTTCCCAGGCTCGCTGGTCACGTGCAATTTGTCGCTGTAGCCGCACTCGCGCTGCTCGGCTTGCTGAACTGGATCGGTTTGCGCTCAGGCAGTTATACACAAGAAATTACGAGCTTGGCCAAAGGTGTTGGGCTTATCGCGCTCGTCATTGCGTGCTTCACGATCTCTCCCAAGACCGGAATAAGCGCGTCTGCGGTGATGGCTCATTTGTTCAGTCAACAGCACAGCTTATTTCTCGGGCTGTTGCTCGCCATGCAGGCGGTCATCATTACCTATGACGGCTGGTACGTTCCGATTTACTTTGTGGAAGAGGATCTCGATCCGTCGCGCAACCTGCCGCGGGCGATGATTGGCACTGCCCTATCGTGCATGGTGATTTTTGTGCTGGTAAATGCCGCTCTCTTTCATGTCCTGCACATCGATGGTCTCGCCGGCTCATTAACACCAGCCTCGGATGCCGCCATGCGAATTCTTGGCCCCCGCGGAAATCAAGCAATTCTTCTCTTGTCGGTAGTGACGGTACTTAGCTCGACGAACTCAGGATTGTTGGTTGGACCCCGCATTCTTTTCGCTATGGCTCGCGATGGGTTGATGCCGACGCAGGTTACCTCCGTCAACAGAGGCGGAACTCCCACGCGAGCTCTTTTTCTCTGCTCCTTTGCCAGCATCGCGATGGTTCTTACGGGCACCTTTGACACCTTGATTGCAATCGGCTCCATCCTCTTTGTTGCGGTTTACATGTCGGGCTTCTTTTCCTTGCTGGTTCTGCGCGGGAGGGAGCCGGAACTCCCGAGACCCTATAAGGCGTGGTGGTATCCGTGGAGTACCGTTGCCGTTCTTTTCGCCTCGGCGGGTTTCCTGGTGGGATCGATCGTCGCCGATCCAAGACACAGCCTGATCGCCGCGACACTTATTGGGGCGAGTTACATCGCATCCATTTTCCTTGTTCGCAAGAAGGTTCCCGCAGTCGATTGATAAACTCTTCTGGGAACAATCCGCTTTCTACGAAACGAACGGTGCATGCGGAAGAGCGGGAACTCCCAACTGATGATCACCGCGTTGCAGTGGCTAGGAACGCGGAGAGGCGATGCCCATTTGAAGTTATTTGCCTCCACTCATGATCTTGAAGCAGACTTCGGTCATTACTTTCGCGATCACCTCGGGCGCCTCCTTGGAAATCGCATCCCGAAGTCTGAATAACATTCCATTCTTCTCTTCCTCGGGATAAGTCAGAAAATGGATGCTCTTTTCAAGCGACTTTACGACTTGTGGTAGCAAGGGTTCTTTTCCGAACTCACCCAATTCTGGCTGAACAAAAAGTTCTCCTTTTATTTTGATTTTGAATGTCGCCCCACCCCACTCGGCGTTTATCGCATCGTAATGGATGAATTCGCGAGAGCGCAGATGCATCAGGTGTCGATCGAGGTGTCGTCTTGCCTCACGCTTCTCTTCCGGCGTCTCGCACGGCGGGACCAGATCGAGAAGTTCGTTGATACTTACATGCTCGGGTCGGCGTCCCCGCATTTCCCCAGCCCGAGCCATGATTGCGTACAGGAGTGAAACGTCTAGGTCTCCAGTTTGGAACATGTTCGGGCCTCCGTTGAAGACTCCTGATCCCTTACCGGCGATACGGCTCGAACAGTCTTGGGATCATTCCCTGGAACCTTCGAGGAGCAGCCTCCTCTAAGATGCCGCAACACTTTGTAACACAAGAAGGCATCGCTGGCTGCAGCAGCGAAGCGGGGAGAGACAGCGGGTGAGCTGATGGCATGAGATTAATTCGTCGAGCAAAGGACGTGGAATGAGAATGATGCCTGCGCAGCGAAAATATTCGTGTTGACGACACGAAATATTTCGTATAGACTGATCTTCGAGGTCAAAGTTATGTCGGACGTACTTGTCTGCGCGGAGCCCGAAATCCGTGAAGAAGCAACGCGATTTGTTGCAAAACTCGGGGCTCGGCCCCGGATCTGTTCCGTGGGCGGACTCAAGCGGTGGCGCGAAAAGAAGGAAAAAGCCGACTTCCTGTTCGTGTATCTAACTCGAACCGAACCTTCTCAGACGCTGCGAAGCTGCCTGCGGCAAGTGTCCAAGGACCGCTCGCTCCGCGTCATTGTCTACACGCAGCCCTCCGATGACCATCAAACAGCGGAACTGGGAAGGATCATCGGCGAGTTGCGCCCGCGTGGAACCGAGATCTGCTTTTATGAAGGAGAGGCGGAGAAGCTCTTTCTCGCGCGCACGGGAGTCGCGGGCAAGCGAAAGCCAGACTCGCGCGACACACCGGCTGCTCTGCGGGAAGACCTCGACCTGACCCAGGTCGATCTCGCGGCCGCGCTCGATGTTACCCCGCGGACCGTGCAGAACTGGGAGAAACAGGGACGCGGTCCCCAGCGGCGCTACCGGGACTTGCAGGAATTGCACGGGCTCCTCGCGAAGTATATCGGAAGCGGTCAAGTCGCGAGTTGGATGGACAGTCCGAACCAAGCCTTCCAGAACCGCACGCCGCGCGAGTTGATTCGGGAAGGTAAAACGCGGGATCTGATTTTAGAGTTTGGACGGCTCGCGACTGGCGAGCCCTTGTGAAATTGCCGGACGGCTGGCGCGCGGCACTGGACGTGTTGTGCGCCTCCGCGCTGCCGTTCCATGATTCTTGTTTTCGCTCCGTCGAACTCGCCTGGGCCCATCCAGACGATGTCACAAGTGGTGAAGGCACGCGGTCGAAGGGTGGACGTTTCGCCGCCAAGGGAACGCGAGCGGTGTATGCGTCACTCGATGAGGAAACCGCTACGCGCGAAGTCACTGCTCGCAAGACCCGCCTGGGCGGCGAGGCACAGATCGCACTCGCGGACTATCCCCGTTTAACCTACGTCATCTCGATCGAAGCGAAAAAATGTGTGGACTTCCGGAACATCACAAACAACGCCGTATTGAGAGATGTGCTCGCGGCGGTAAGTGATCCCGGCGATCTTCGAGCGTCGCAGGAAGTCGGTGCTTATCTGGTGGAAAAGGGAATCGAAGCGGTCATCTTTCCCTCCGTCATTGGCGCTGGCGCAAACATCGCAGCCTTTCTGGACGCCGATCCAGCTCCGAAGGTCACGATCGCGAATCGAGACGAGATTCTCAAGACGCTTAAGAATCTAGCGAACCGCGCGCCGAAATAGAGCGTTGCGAGCAAGAGATGGCGCACGAGGCTTTGGGCAAGAATCAAGGCTTTTAGCCCACCGCTCTTGTGCGCCATCCGAAGCGCAAAGCAAGTAATCGGAACAAGAAGCCAGTCGCAACACCGATGCTGGTGGATGGGATGCGCGCAAGACCCGCGCGATCGCAAGCGAGAAATACAGCCGCAGAAACCGCTGCAACGATCGCGTAGAGTTCTCCCCTCTCGAAGACTTTGGGCGTTCCGCCGCTGAGTACGTCACGCAGCGAACCTCCACCAACCGCTGTTACAACGCCTAGGATCAGGGCGGGCAGGATGGACAAGCTCGAGTTGAGAGCGCGGGTTGCACCTGCAACCGAAAACAGGGCCAGCGCGGCAGCATCGACGAAGATGAGAATTCTCTTGGTTCTGGTTCCCACCCGCGACCCGAAAACGAGACCCAGAAGCGCTCCGGCAAAAGCCGCGTAAAGATAGCGAACATCGACAAAAGCGAGCGGCGCTCCTCTCTGGATCAAGATATCGCGCGTAATCCCGCCGCCCAATGCCGCTACCAGTGCCAAGCCGAACAATCCGACAACATCGTATTCGTATTCTTCGTTCTGCCTGGCCGCCAGCGCGCCTCCGAGGGCACCGGCAATGACTCCCAAGAAGTCGATGAGGGAAAACAGAGACAGGGCGTGCATGGGATTGGGGGAAATCATAACAGTTTCCTGTGGGCTGTGAAGGTTCCCGCACCACTACAAGCTCGAATGGTCCCATAAGCCGTATTAAACGGTCACGACTTCAGTTCGTGTTATCCACGAGACTTCGCCGTGCATCTCGGTTTCTTGCGGCTCAGCCGAAGGTCATGACGATTTCACAAAACAAAATCGTAGTGGCCGGAAAGAATAGAGTCGAACGCCAAAGGAGAATGCCCTCCATGAAGCACTCTTGGATCTTCACTGGTATTGTCGCCTGCTGGATGCTGTTCGCGGTCGCAACTGCGACCACGCGGGCGCAGGGCCAGACAGCCAGCCCTGCCGCTGCGATTACGGTGGACAACACCAAGATGGGCTCCTATCGCGCCCTCGCCGAGCTTTCCTATCAGGCTTTCCAGAAGGGCGATAACCCGACGGCCGCCGTGCTCGCGCGAATTCTGGAGCGCACCTGGGATAAGGGCGAAGGAGATCTGCGGAAGAGCTCTCCCGATACCTGGTCCGGGATCGACTCGTCGATGGACGGATTCATCAAGCCGGTCATGAACTACGCTGCGAGCGCGCCCGATCCGGCGAAGGTCGAAGCCGCCTACAAGACGTTCCTCGAAAAGCTAAAGCAGGCGGACTGAGCCGGGAGCCCGATCGATGCATCGCTCAAAATCTTTCCTTCTGAGCTTATCGCTCGCTGGCCTGCTAGCGCTCGCGATCTCGGGGGCCGCGTCTGACAAAGCCCCGAAACTCTCGGCCGATGAAATCATTGCGAAGCATCTCGAGTCCGTCGGTACGGCTGAAGCGCGTGCAGCGCTGAAATCGCGGGTCGCGCAAGGAACGGTCCAGTTCAGCGAGCGCATCACCGGGACGATCCATCTCGACGGCAAAGCTTCGATCGTCTCCCAAGCCAACAAGGTGAAGGTGGCTTTCGGGTTCGCGACACCGCAATACCCGGGCGAGCAGCTGGTTTTCGATGGCCAGAACGTCCAGGTGGCCCTGATCGACCAGCAGTCGCGGTCCCGTCTGGGAAACTTTGTGGTGCAGGAGCCGGAGGTCCTCAAGGAAGGCGTGTTCGGTGGGGTTCTCGCGATGGGCTGGCCCTTGCTCGATGCGAAAGGTTCCGGAGTAAAGCTCAAAAGTGAAGGCATAAAGAAAGTAGCCGACCGCGAGCTCTACGCGCTTAGCTACACTCCTAAGAAACGCAACAACAGCGGCGATTTGTCCGTGCTCTTGTACTTCGACCCCGCAACGTTTCATCACGTGCTGACCGTCTACCGCCTGGCGGCAGCGCCGGTGGAGCAGGGAGAGACAACGGATCCGAGCAGCGTGACCACGACGGTCGAAGAACGCTTCGATGATTTTCACGCAGTCGACGGAGTGACTCTTCCCTTCTCTTGGGATGTGCGAGCGCGGGTTGAGCCGGGCAAGGCTCTTGAATACGAATGGAAGGTGACGCTCTCAAGCGTCCTGCACAATAAGATTTGATTCCCGCGTCCGGCCCTGTTGGGTCCTAACGAAGTCATTAGTATTTTTAACCGATCCCGCCCGTCTATCCGTGGTATCGAGTCATCACACCAACTAACGGGACGAGGTTTTTTGCGCCGGTCTTTGCGAGCGCCTGATTCATGCAAGCGATCTATCTGATCACAACTGGCGGAACGATTGAGAAGAGCTATTCCGAGCGGACCGGGAAGGTCTTAAATTCTGTGCCCAGGATTGGGACCTATCTTGCGCAAATGCGGCTTCCCCACACGCGGATCAAGATCGTGCCTTTGCTCTCGAAAGACAGTATGGAATTAACCGCAGCAGACCGCGGGAAGCTTTGCTTCACTGTGCGCCGCAGGCTTCGGAGTCTGTGCCCCATCGTGATTACCCACGGGACCGACACGATGGTCGAAACGGCGCTGGGTCTTGCGAGGTCCCTGGGCGACGTGCCCGTGCCCATTGTCTTCACCGGCGCGTTTGCCCCTCTCGGCTTTGAGAACTCCGACGGCATGCAAAATCTGACCGAGGCGCTCCTGGCGGCAAGACTTCTCCCACCGGGTATTCACCTGGTCCTTCACAACCAGGTGTTCGACATTTGCGCGGTTCGCAAGGACCGCCAAGCGCGAACGTTCGTCCGCGTGACGGGCGCGCGACGGTATCCGAAGGCGCTGGGGCGATCCCCACGGCACCCCAGGCAACCATGAAGAGACTCTGGCTCCTGTCTGTTGTGGTTCTCATCGCGTCCGCGGCGACCGTTGAATTGCCAAAAGCCGATGCGGTGTTTGTTCACGGGCACATTTACCAGACGCCGGCAGAACGCAAGCGGTTGGCCGCCTGCGAGGAGACGACAGGTAATTCTGCCAAACGGCGTTGTGTTGCTCCCGATGCGATTGCGGTAAAGGACGGAAAAATCCTCGGGATCGGTTCCGCGAAGGGAATTCTCGAAACATATGGCGATAGCAAGACAGAAGTCATCGACCTCGAAGAGCAATTCGTGCTGCCTGGATTCAACGACGCGCACCTGCATCTGGCTTCCGGTGGCTTTCTAAAATTGAATGTCGACCTCGTGGGCGTGCGCTCCCTTGCGGAAATGAAAGACCGCATCGCCGTTCGCGTTCGCACGGCGGCTCCAGGCGAATGGATCAAGGGGCGTGGGTGGGACCACCTGACGTGGAACGTACAAGAGCTTCCGTCGCGGCAAGACCTCGACGCGGTCACCGCAGAGCATCCCGCGATCTTTACCCGTGTCGACGGGCATATCGCGGTCGCAAACACCTTGGCGCTCGAGGCAGCGAAAATCGGCCGCGACACCCCGGACCCGCCAGGCGGCAAAATCGATCGGGACGCCCAAGGAGACGCCACAGGAATTCTGCGGGAGGGCGCGCGGGATGCGGTGTATGACGCGATTCCCGAGCCCACTCACGCCGAGCGGCGCAAAGCCGATTCGCTCGCGCTCGCCGAAGCTTCCTCCTGGGGACTCACGAGCGTCCAAGACAATTCCAGCTGGGATGATTTCCTGGTGTACGAAGAACTCGAACGCGAAGGAAAACTCCATGTGCGCATCAGCGAGTGGTTGCCGTTTGATGCGTCCGTCGAAGAATTGAAGAAACGCAGCACGCACCACGATCCGAACGATCTGATGCTCCACACCACGATGCTCAAAGGATTCATGGACGGGTCGCTTGGCTCGCGCACGGCCGCTCTGCTTGCTCCATACTCAGACGATCCGAAAAACTCGGGGCTTCCGCAGTACGAGCAAGGTCCGCTCAACGCGACCGCGGAGGAACGCGCCCGCGCGGGGTTTCAATTGGGATTTCATGCCATCGGCGACCGCGCCGTCCAAATGGCGCTCGATGCATTCGAAGAAGCCTCGCGCTCGGCCGGCGCGGCTTCCGGCGCAGCCGGACCTCGCGATCTGCGTTTTCGCGTGGAACATGCGCAGGTCGTGACGCCCGATGAAATCAAGCGGTTCGCCCAGTTGGGCGTGATCGCTTCGATGCAACCGAATCACCTGCTGACCGACATGAGCTGGGCTGAACCGCGTCTGGGGCCCGCGCGAGCCCGGTACTCGTACACCTGGCGATCATTCTTGGACGCGGGCGTCGCGCTCGCATTCGGAACCGACTACCCCGTGGAGCCTTTGACGCCGTTTCGCGGACTCTACGCCGCGGTGACCCGAAAGAACGAAGCGGGAACCAAAGAATATTTTCCGGAAGAAAAACTGACCATTGATGAGGCCATCGCCGCCTATACCGAAGGCTCAGCCTTTGCGGAGTTCTCGGAAACATACAAAGGCAAACTCGCGCCTGGGTATCTCGCAGACTTCGTCGTTCTCGACCGGGATATCACGAAGGTGGCCCCGGCGGAGATCCTCGGAACCAAGGTCTTGAGAACCGTCGTTGGGGGCCAGACGGTATATGATGCGAGGGTCGTTTCAGGAAAAACTCGAAAATGAAAGGGTGCGAACAGCATTCGGTCGCACGCCGTCCTAAGCCTCGAGGAAGTCTTACGTGGAACCCCTAGACGAGCCGAGAGACGCGGAACGGAAGCGTTTGTTTCGGCAAGCCCGGCGAGTGGTGGTGAAAGTCGGCACGAGCATCGTCACGGCCGAGAACGGCGAGCTTGCGGCTGAGAGGGTCGGCCCGATCGTTCGCTCCATCGCAGAGCTCATGCGAGCGGGCCGCCAGGTCGTGCTGGTTTCCTCAGGTGCCGTAGGACTCGGGCGCGGCTGGCTCGGATTGCATCGCGCGCGCCTGGAAGATCTGGTTACGAAGCAAGCTTGTGCCGCAGTCGGCCAGGGCCTGCTGATGGAAGCCTACAAGCAGTTGTTTTCCGCCTCGGGCATCAAGGTCGCGCAAGTGCTGCTGACCGAGGATGATTTCACCGTCTGGCGCCGCCATGCCAATCTGCAACACACCATCGAAAGGCTTTGGCAGTTTGGCGTGCTTCCCATCATCAACGAGAACGATACGGTCTCAACCGCCGAAATCGAATCGCTCGGCGGATCGTCGCGGCGCGCCTTCAGCGACAACGATCGCCTGGCGGCCCTGGTGATGAGCGGCCTCGCGGCTGAGGTTCTCGTGCTGTTGACGAACGTGGACGGCTTCCTTTCAAGCGATGGCCCCAGGCACAACCGCGCGTCGCCCCCTGCGGACGAAGCCCAAGTGGTTCGGTTCGTCGACCGCATCACGCCTGAACTCCTCGCGCTTGCCGCGGGTCCCTCGGCGAACGGACGCGGCGGGATGATCACGAAGCTCGGAGCGGCAGAAATCGCGATGAGCTGCGGCGGAATGGCGGTGATTGCAAACGGAAGCGATCCCCAGACACTCGACCGCCTGTTCGCCGGGGACGGGATCAGCACGGCGTTCCTTCCGTCCAAGCGCATCAAGCGAAAGCGCCGCTGGATTGTGTTCGCGGCCGGCGTCGCAGGACGCATCGTGGTCGACGCGGGCGCCCGGCAAGCCATCACCCAAAAGAAAGCGAGCCTGCTCGCTTCCGGTGTGGTGCGCGTCGAGAATCCATTCTCGGCGAAGGATGTCGTCAGCATCGCCGACACGAAAGGCCGCGAATTTGCGCGCGGCATCGCCGCCTGCGCGAGCCGCGAAGCCGTGGCCCGGGCGGCGAATCAAGACGCGCGTACTTCCCGCATCGTCGTGCGCAGGGACAACATCGTTCTCCTGGAAAATCCGTGACCATCTCTTCAGCAGACGATTCACACCCTGCTGCTCGCGACGTTGCACGGCGATCCCGCGCGGCGGCGCGCTCGCTCGCGAAGCTATCGAGCGAGCGAAAGAAGGAAACCCTTCTCGCGCTGGCAGGCGCTATTGAAGAAAACCGCGAGACAATTCTTCGCGAGAACGAGCGCGACCAGGAAGCTGCGGAGTTCGAGGTAGCGCTGGGAACGATGTCAGCCGCTTTGTTTGCGCGGTTAAAGGTCACCGAGCGAAGCGTCGCGGAAATGGCCGCGCGCGTGCGAGACGTCGCCGGGCTGCCCGACCCGGTCGGGCGGCGTCTGGCTGCGACGGAACTCGACGAAGGCCTGGTTCTTTATAAAGAGTCCTGTCCCCTGGGAGTGGTCGGAATTGTCTTTGAGTCGCGTCCGGACGTGATCCCGCAAGTCGCCTCGCTCACGCTCAAGTCCGGGAATGCCGTGATCTTGAAAGGAGGCGCCGAAGCCGCTCACACGAACGAAGCACTGGTCGCGATTTGGCGGTCTTGTCTTTCGCAAACTCCCGATGTTCCTTGTGATGCAATCCAGTTGCTGCACACCCGCACGGATGTGATGGAGCTTCTCTCGCTCGACCGCGATGTCGACCTCATCATCCCTCGCGGATCGCGCGAGTTGGTTGAATTCGTGGGGCACGCGAGCCACATTCCGGTCCTGGGACACGGCGAAGGAATCTGTCACGTGTACGTCGATCGCGCGGCGGACCTCGCGAAAGCACTCGCTGTCGCCTATGACTCGAAAGTCGATTATCCCGCCGCATGCAACGCGGCCGAAACTCTGCTCGTACACGAGGAGATTGCTGCCGAGTTCTTGCCGCCAGCGGCCCAAAAGCTGCGCCATGCCGACGTTGAGTTGCGAGGATGCCCGAAGACCGTAGCGCTGCTGGCGAGTGAAGGGATCCGCCCCGCGACGGCGAAAGACTGGGCGACCGAGTACTCGGACCGCGTTCTTTCGGTCAAGATCGTAGCGAGTCTTGAAGAAGCGCTTCGCCACATTGACGAGTTCGGCTCGCGGCATACCGAGACGATCGTCACCGAAGACCCGGAAGCGGCAAAACGGTTCCTCGAAGAAGTCGACGCCGCGGGCGTCTACCACAACGCTTCGACGCGCTTCGCGGATGGTTTCCGTTATGGGCTGGGCGCGGAGCTCGGAATTAGCACCAGCAAGCTGCACGCGCGCGGGCCGGTGGGGCTTGAGGGCCTGGTGACCTACAAGTACAAGCTGGTTGGCGACGGGCATACCGTCGCGGAGTATTCCTCGGGCCAGAGAACCTTCCACCATCGACCCATCTCTTAGCGCCCCCTTAGGCCGCGGAACACCTGCGGCGGACAGACGGAAATTCGCCGCTTGAGACGGGCGCCGGTGGTACAACTCGGCCTTCCCAAGGTGATACTACAGCAGAGCTTGCTAAAGACGCGGGTGGAGTTCGTCCAAACGGAAGTGTGTGGCCGTCGTGCGCATGCCGGTGCCGGGAGTTTCGTTCGGGCTCGGTGGTGAAGGTTCCTCGCT
>Ga0308309_10000192_pt1 | contig 46876 bp, 27 predicted proteins | sample HubBroMetageWFT5_FD_192491 | JGI IMG/M metagenome (GOLD analysis project Ga0308309, IMG submission 192491) | Warmed and freeze-thawed soil microbial communities from the Hubbard Brook experimental Forest, New Hampshire - Hubbard Brook CCASE Soil... | ecosystem: Environmental > Terrestrial >...
CATCAGTTCACCAACTTTTCTGTTCCTGTGCAATTTCGGGACAGCATCGCAATAAAAAGTAACGGGAATGCCTGCCGATGCGAGTACACTCTCAAGCTGAATCGTCGTCTGGGAGGATCGCGACGTGACCCCGAGCCGTAGTCGAGAACCGTTGGCCAAGTTTTCCCATCGCGCCAACCCGCATCTGTACGAGATCAACACCTGGGTGTGGCTGGAGGAACTCTCATCCAAATACGACCACTACTTGAGGTTGCAGGAGGTGCCCGATGAAGAATGGGACCGCCTGGCGGGCCTGGGATTCGATTTTGTTTACCTGATGGGGGTGTGGAAGCGAAGTCTGACGGGACGGCAAATCTTTCGCACTGACCAGAGGAATTTCCGCAATTTCGACGCCGCGTTGCCGGGGTGGAATATGAGCGATGTGGTTGGTTCACCCTTCTCCATTCAGGACTACACGCCTGATCCGCGCATCACCACTGCTGACGGTTTGGGGGAAGTACACAATCAGCTGCGGAGGCGGGGTATGGGATTGATTCTCGATTTTGTGCCCAACCACACCGGCTTCGACCATGGCTGGATACTGCAGCATCCTGACCGGTATATCCAGGGAAGGGAAGAGGATTTTCGAGGCGATCCCGCAGCCTTTTACCTGGTGGAGAGGGAGGGTGATGAGAATTTGTTTGTGGCTCGCGGACGCGATCCCTATTTCCCCCCTTGGTCTGACGTGGCGCAACTCAACTACTTCAGTCCGGATTGCCGCCAGGGAATGATCGGGATTTTGAAGAACATCGCTCAGTATTGTGATGGAGTCCGCTGCGATATGGCGATGCTGGTCACGAATGAGGTTTTCAATCGCACCTGGGGGCATTTCCTTCAACCATGGCCCATGCCAAGCGCCGAATTTTGGGAGGAGGCGACCGCGGCGCTGCCGGATTTCGTGTGGCTTGCAGAAGTCTACTGGGACATGGAATGGAGAATGCAAAAATTGGGCTTCCAGTTCACATACGACAAGCGTCTGTACGATCGCCTGAAGGAGGATTCGATCGGGCAGACGCGTGGCCATCTCGGTGCTGAGATCGGCTACCAAAGCAAATTGGCACGTTTCCTCGAGAACCACGACGAGCCACGCTGCGCGGCGACCTTCTCCCGAGAGAGAATTGCTTCTGTAGCCACGTTACTGGCGACACTGCCGGGGCTGCGCTTTTACCATCATGGTCAACTCGACGGAAGCAAGACGTTTGTGCCAATGCCCCTGGCTAGGGCGCGGCCGGAACCTCCAGATCAGCAGATTCGGGAATTGTACGAGCAGTTGCTACGCTTCTCGGGCGCGGAGGTTTTTCACGCCGGTGAATGGAAACTTCTGGAAGTACAGTCTGCCGGTGACGACACGTTTCAAGACCTCATCGCTTACAGCTGGCGTCACGAGGCCGATAACAGGCTTGTTGTGGTGAACCTGGGAGGGCGAACAGCGCAGGGGAAAATCCGCGAGGCAGCAGTGGGCGCATCCGGAAATTGTGTGTTCTGCGACGTGTTGGACGGTAACGAGTACCCGTGGAAGCGCGCCGACTTGGACACGAATGGCTTGTACGTCAGGCTGGCGCCGAACCAGGCACATGCCTTCGAAGTTAAGGAAAGCTAGCGGCCGAAGACGTCGCTGACTTTTTGCATCTGAGCTGCGAATCGAGGCGCCGAATAGGCCGACGGATCTTGCAGCAGCGCGAACAGGCCGTCGATGGCCGTGCGTAGCTCGGCGCTATTGGCCGGCTTCACATTCTGGTTATAGGCCCGGAACAGCGAGTCCAGAGTCATGGCAGCCTGTTCCGCCGAACGTTCGCCTTCTATGGAGATGGCTGCGCCGTCACGAGCAACCCGCCGCATCAGACGCAACGTCAGAGCTGAGTCGTAGCCCTGAGCGTCAACCTGCTTGAGTAACTGATCGGCTAGAGCGGACGTTCGCGTTGCCGACGCGGCGATCTGTTCCCGACTGCCGTTCAGCTGATTCATCAAGCTGGCGAGTTGCGTAACTTCATCGTTCAATCGCCGGGCTGCGTCAGGGCTGATCTCGCCAGCCAGGTCACGAAATACGACCACCCGCGATTCGTTCCACGGCGGATTGCCAGGGCGGCGTCCCGCGTAACCGCGCTCCTGACGCCAGCTATCCTCCGGCCGCGTCAGGCTGTGGTGGCACGCGGAACAGTCGATTTCAGTGTATTCAGGCCACACTGTGCCGCTGGCGCGGCGCGCCAACCGGTTGAGAGATTCGCGCAGTTGTACCGCTTGCCCGACGCCCCACGCCTGCACCTCCCGCCAGGGATTACCCTGCTCCGGCATCTTCCAATGCGCGGGCATGACGGAAGTAAACAGGCCGAGTTCGAAGGTGAGATCGGGGTGTCCCGCGGCGATCATCTCGTGATCGACAAATTTGTCGGCCGTTCCCAGGTGGCAGGTCAGGCACTTCGTGCTGCGCTTCTCCAGGTTGCGCGTGTCGTACATGCCCAGCTGGACGGACTTCTCATGCGGCCAGTCTTTCGTGGTATGAGGTCCCAACCAACCCGAGGCCGGACCGTGACAGCTCTCACAACTTACGCCGTCGGCAGGTTCGAAAGTCTGTGCCTGCTGGTCGGCGGGGACATAGAGCGAGTGGCAGGCCAGGCACTTGGGAGCTTTGCTTGGGGCTCCGATGTTCAGGATTCTGCCAATGCGCTCGGAAGTCGGGTTGCTCAGGACAGAGAAAGCCTTCGCGTGCTTGTCTTGCGCGATCCAGATGGTGTATTCGTTCTGAAAAATGCGGGTGGTGGTCTTCGGCTGCACGCTGCCATGGCAACTGCTGGCGGCACATCCTCCGGGGCCGTTGTACTTGCCGGCGGCGACGGTTTTCTGGTCGTAAGGCGCGGCCACGGACGGAGGAGCGGCCATCGCAGGGCTTGGATCGGGCTTCTGCGCGTCATTCTGCACCGGGCTCATGGCGCGCAGCATGAACAGCGGCAGGACGACCGCTAGCAGTTGCTTTCGCATTTTGCTATCTCTCCTCACGAGCCGGATTCTGTCCGCCTCGTGATCCCCTAACCAACGCCCCAGGAGTGATTTTTGTCGGGGTGGTCGTTATACGACGAAATCGCCAAGAAATCAATCGGGAGCAGGCGGCAGCGATCTCACGCTCTTCCAAAGTGAGATATACCATTCACCCGTCTGGACATAGAATGCGTTTTGCTATAGCATTCGCGCTCTCGCCCATTTTGAGCAGGTTTTAAGCTGCTGCGGAGTCTCTGGCGTCGTGTTTGAAGAACTGAGGGCCATACAACGAGATTTCGGCTACCTGCCCGCCGATCAACTCAAGGCGCTCGCGGGAAAGATACACGTCCCTGTCAGTCAAATCCATGCGGTAGCCAGCTTCTATCCCCACTTTCATCTCAGCCCTCCGCCAAAAGTCGACGTGCGCGTGTGCGCCGACATGAGCTGTCACCTGCGCGGAGGCGACCAGGTCCGGTCTGCCCTTGACGCTGCCTTTCAAGGTACCGACGTGAAGGAAGTTTCCATCCGTGATGTTTCCTGTCTCGGCAGGTGCGACCAGGCGCCCGCGATGATGGTGAATGACACCATTTACGCGCACGTAAACGGCCGGGACGCTGTCGCCATGGCGCAAGATGTGCTCGCGGGCAAACCGCTCCCGGAAAATCACCATAGCCAGGAACGGATGGCCGTGGTCTCGGACCCGTATAAGGGATCGGGTGAATATGCAGTTGTGCGCCGATTGGTGGAAACCCGGGATTTCCTGGGGATCATTGCAGCACTGAAAGCGGCTGGCTTGCGAGGCATGGGCGGCGCCGGTTTCCCTACTTCGAGCAAGTGGGAAATTGTCCGCAATGCACCGGCGACCCCCAAGTACATCGTGTGCAATGCCGACGAGAGTGAACCTGGCACCATCAAAGACCGCGGCATTATGGAGAACGTTCCGTATCTGGTGATTGAAGGCATGATCGCGGCCGGCCTGGTTACGGGAGCGCAAAAGGGGATTCTGTATATCCGCCACGAATACGAACATCCCAAAGAGGTCCTCCAGAAAGAGATTGATCGTTGCTACAAGCAGGGTTTATTGGGGCGTCGAATCCTGGGGAGCGACTTGGTTTTTGATCTGGAGATTTTTGTCAGCCCAGGCGGCTACATCTGTGGAGAGGAAAGCGCGCTGCTTGAGGCGATCGAGGGCAAGCGAGCCGAACCACGCAATAAACCGCCGTTCCCGGTGATCAACGGTTTGTGGAACCAGCCCACCGTCATCAACAATGTCGAAACGTTCTGTCTGGCCACGGTAATTCTTGGCCGCGGCGCCGACTGGTTTAAGGGACAGGGGAAGAATGGGTCAGTGGGGGTGAAGTTTGTGGGGGTCAGCGGCGATGTGGTTCGCCCTGGCATTTTTGAGGTTCAGATGGGAACCACCTACGGCGAGCTGATCAATGAAAATGCCGGAGGCATTCCAGGTGGCAAGCAACTTCTCGCCTTTGCGCCTTCGGGGCCATCTTCGGGATATTTGCCGGCTTCCATGTCCACCCTGCCGCTGGACTGGAACGCGGTTGCGGCGGCGGGGTCGATGGTCGGATCAGGAGCAATCGTCGTTTGCGCCGAAGGCAGATGCATGTTGGACATGGCGCTCAACGCCACTCGCTTCTACCGCAATGAGTCGTGTGGCAAATGCGTGCCCTGCCGGGTGGGTTCGCAAAAGATGGTCGAGATGCTCAAAGGCTGGACCGAAGGGCGAAGCTCCAAAGACGACATGCAGATCATGGACGAACTTTCGCTGGCCATGCGGCAGGCATCCATTTGTGGACTTGGGCAGGTAGTGCCGGTTCCTATCGCCTCGGTGATGAAACATTTCCCGGGTGTGGTGGAAGACCATATTGTTCGCCGCAACTGTCCGGGAGGGGTTTGCTTCAGTTAGTGCTGAGAAAATCATGAGTCCCGCTGCAAAGCTCGTGGAGTTGATCATCGACGGCACGCCAGTGTCCGTGGCGCAGGGGACTACTATTTTTGATGCTGCCCGCACCCACGGCATTCCCATCCCCACGCTTTGCCACCAGCAGAATGAGAATCCAGTGGGAGTGTGTCGCGTGTGCGTAGTGGATATCGGCCAGCGAGTCTATGCGGCGGCGTGTATTCGCCAGGCCGAGCAAGGGATGACGGTAAAGACGAACACCGAGCCAGTATTGGGGGTTCGCCGTACGCTGGTCGAGTTGTTGATGTCAGACCATCCATCTCCGTGTGCGCGGCAACAGCATTCCGGCGATTGCGAACTGGAGCGTCTGGCGGAGCAAGCTGGGATCCAGCAGCCGCGGTTTGCACGGCGCACGACTCCGCGCGGACATGATGACTCGTCATTGGCAATTGCCGTCGATCATGAAGCCTGCATCCTGTGCGACCGCTGCATACGCGGTTGCGATGACATTCGCAACAACTGGGTGCTGGCGCGGCGGGGCAAGGGATATCAGGCTGGAATTGCCTTCGACAACAATTTGCCCATGGGCGGCTCTTCGTGTGTGTCGTGCGGCGAATGCATGGTGTCCTGCCCCACGGGAGCCTTGACCAACAGGAGCGCGGTTGGCACCAAGCTGGAAGGTGGCGCGCTTGACATCGGCGCTCTGCTGGGGCTACCGATCTTCAAGAATGTTTCCGGAACGTTCCTGGAGCTGAACAGCCACGCCATTGTCGAACGGAAGTTTCGCGCCGGAGAAATCATTTGCCGTGAGGGCGACTTCGGAGCCACGGCTTTCTACATTGTGGGCGGCAAGACGGAGGTATATCTTTCAAGCCCGATCGCCCACGTAAAGACCGAGGGCAGCGCCAAGGGGTTCTTGAGCAAGCTGCGAAGCATGCTGCAATCGCGCGAGCAGGACGAACGTACCGAAGAAAGCAGCCGGGTCTCGATTCCAATTGATGCTCCGGTTGATCTTCCCTACGACAACCCTATCGCCGAACTAGGGCCGGGAGACCTGTTCGGTGAAATGACCTGCATGAGCTATTACCCGCGTTCGGCGACGGTGCGCGCCAAGACGGACTGCACGATGCTCGAGATGCTGCGCAACGTTCTCGACATCATGCAGCGCAACAAGACGTTCCGCGAGCAATTGGATCGCACTTACCGGCAACGGGCTCTCGACTCGCATTTGCGCAGCGTTCCGGTGCTGGCGTCACTGACTCCGGACTTCATCGATCACCTGCGGAACCGCGTGGAACTTCTGCGCTTCACGCCCGGACAGGTGATCTGTACTCAGGGTGAGCCCGCGGACAGCTTCTACTTGGTGCGTCTTGGCTTTGTGAAGGTATCCCAGAGTCGTCCGGGCGGAGACTTGGTCTTAGCCTATCTGGCACGGGGTTCATACTTCGCCGAGATGTCCCTGCTCACGGGCACGCCGCATATGGCCACGTGTAGCGCGCTCGATCATGTGGAGGTCGTCCGCGTGCCTGGGGAAGATTTCCAGGTCATGCTCGATCGCTTTCCGGAGATCCGCAGGAAGCTCGAAGAAGCGGCAGCCGAACACATGGAACAAAACCGGCAGCGAGTGACAAAAGTTGCCGACGTCACTGTGGACCAATTTCTCAATCAAGGCCTGATGGAAGCACAGAGCCTGCTGATCCTCGACCTCGACCGCTGCACGCGCTGCGACCAGTGCGTGCGCGCCTGCGCCGATGCTCACGATGGCGTCAGCCGGTTGATCCGTGACGGGCTGCGTTTCGATCGCTATCTGGTTGCCACTTCTTGCCGGCAATGCCGCGACCCGTTGTGCATGGTGGGCTGTCCGGTCGGCTCTATTCGCCGGCGAAACACACTCGAGGTAATCATCGAAGATTGGTGCATCGGCTGCGGCCAGTGCGCCAACAATTGTCCGTATGGAAATATCAATATGCACCCGTTCCCGGTTGAGCTTGATGATCCGGTATACCCAGGCCGGAGAATGGCGGGGGTGAAGGTCAAAGCTACATCGTGCGACCTTTGCCTGGATCATGAGGAACCGAGTTGCGTGTACGCTTGTCCGCATGACGCCGCGCACCGAGTGAATCCATTGGAGTTTTTCGGCGGCTTGCTGAAGCAACAGACCGTGGCAAAGCCGGGGAAATGATACTTGCGGATTGACGAGACACATCGGAAATGGTTTATGGGCAGTCTTGTCGGACTGGCCGTGGCGCTTGTTGTCTATGTGCCCTACAGCCGCAGTTCGCCGCAGGGAGCCGGCGGCGGGACCACATTGGGCCTCATCTATGGCAGCGTAGCGTTCGCTTTCATGCTATTTGCCGGCCTACTGGGAGCGCGCAAGAAGGTACCGATCTGGCGTTTGGGACGCGCGCAGGCATGGATGCGCGGACATCTCTGGCTGGGCTTCGTCAGCTTTCCGTTGATCGTACTGCATTCCGGATTTCACTTTGGCGTAGGGCTTACCAAGGCGTTGATGTGGCTCTTCAGCGTCGTCTTCGTGAGCGGGATTGTGGGTGCGGTGCTGCAACACTTCATGCCGCGGATCACCACGCAACGGATTCCGCTGGAAACCATTTACGAGCAGATCGGACGCGTTCGTACGCAACTGATGGAAGAAGCAATTTCTTTGGTGGACGAGGCCTATGCCGTTCTCCACGGCGACGTTTCTCAGGCCAGCGAGCAGCAGCGTGCCGCCTCGGCGAGCGCGGGCACGATGGGCGGACTGACGGTTGCCTCCGGCATGCAGGTGGACGAAGAGGCCAGCAGCGAATTCAAGGAGTTCTTTCGCGGTGAGATTCAGCCATTTCTCGCGCAGGGTGGATCGCGCGGACATATCCTGGCTGACCGCAGCCGCGCGCAAGCCATGTTTCGGCAACTGCGAACGCTGCTTCCGCCGAATCTGCATTCGACCGTTGATGATCTCGAAAACATCTGCGAGGAGAAACGCGAAATTGATCAGCAGGCTCGCTATCACCGCGTTTTGCACGGTTGGCTGCTGGTCCACATACCTGCTTCCTACGCGTTGTTGATCCTAGGGGCGGTGCACGCCGTAATGGCGCTGCGATACTGAGAAGAACATGCTGCGACGCATCCGGACAACCAAGAAGCTGGCCAAGCGGATGGATTTGCAGTATTTCACGCAGCCACATCCCTTTCGCAGTTGGCGCTTGTGGCTGTCGGTTCTGGTCCCGGTCGTGGCGGTGGTGTGGTTTGCCGCACTTCGGGCCCACGGGCAGAAAGTTTACAGCAGTGGTCCGCTTTCCGCGTCTCATGCGGTCTTCGCGAAGCGTTGCGAAGTCTGTCACGTAACCACGCTGGGATTTTTCCGTGCGAAAGTCAGTGACGACGCCTGTCTGAAATGTCACGATGCGCCCGCGCATCAGATCGACAAAGTGGCTTTCAGGCCGGCCTGTGGTTCCTGTCACCTCGAGCACAAGGGATCGCTGCGGCTGGCGAGCACAGCCGACTCCAGTTGCACGCAGTGCCATGCCGATTTGCGGACTCGGACCGGAAGCCCGCAGTACGTTCGCGAAATCAAGGACTTCGACAAAGCACATCCAGAGTTCGCAGTGTTGCGGCCAGGTGGCAAGGATCCTGGACAGGTAAAGCTGAATCACTACGCGCATCTGCGTCCCAATCTTCCAGGCCCGAATGGCCCGGTGCAGATGGATTGCCAGGACTGCCATCGCCCGACGGGGATGGAGGGGAACTGGCCATATGCGGCGCAGTCGATGTCTCACCTAAAACCTGTCGCGGCTGGCACGAGCGCGGACTTAAAGCCGTCGCGCTCACGGGATTACATGTCGCCAATTCTTTACGCCACGCAGTGTGCCGGCTGTCACGTGAAGGACCTGCAATTTGACAAGCGTTTCGAGCAGTCGGCGCCGCATGACAAGCCGGAGGTGGTCCAGGCTTTCCTGCTGCAGAAATACGCCGATTACTTCGCATCTCATCCGGGAGCGTTGTCGGAGCCAGTTGCGCCGGAGCGGATTCTGCCGGGCATGTTTAAGCTACCTCTGCCTGTCCCACACAATCGCCAGGAATGGATGGATCAGCAGATCATGCTGGCGGATCGTCTGCTATTCGACAAGGGCTGCAAGCTATGCCATGTGATCATCGAAGGCAAAACACCGCTACCCACGGTTGCCAATTCTTCGATTCCCGCGCGCTGGTTGCTACATGCTGATTTCAGCCACAACTCCCATCCCCTGCTAACCTGTGTGGCCTGCCACAACCGGACTCCGGAGAGCCGCGAAACGGCTGACATTCTGTTGCCCGGCGTCGCATCCTGCCGGAGTTGCCACCAGCAGCGGGGGCCCCAGCACGATGCCGCCAGCGGGAACTGTTCCGAGTGCCACTCCTATCACGATTGGAAGCGGGAACAGCCTGTCAAAGGGAAGTATTTGATCCCGCAATTACAGGCCGCGAGATAGATTGCCCCCGACTACTGTAGTAGACGGGAACGACGGCGAATGCTGGTGCAATGGCGATTGTTCGCCACAACCGCGAAAGGAGGTGGGAGGGTAAAACCCGCGCGGGGCGAGCGTTTCAGCGTTACAATGGAGACGCTCGTAATAGGTAGGCTAGGATGTATTCTTACCTCGTTCGCCCCTATGCGCGTCGTGTCCTGGTTCGCATTGCATTCACTACCGTCCTGACCCTCGTGTTGTCTGGTTGGACTTCCTGCAATGGGATGTTCGTTTTCAATAGCTGTCAAGACTCGGTCCCACAACCTCAAATTACTTCCCTCTCGCCCGGCACGATTCCAGGCGACGCAGAATCAGTTCTATTGATAGTCAATGGAAGCGGCTTCGTTCCCCAGTCCCAGATCCTGTGGAACGGAGGCGCATTGCAAACCACGTTCATGGACTCAGGCCACCTTCAGACCACGATTACCCAGCAGACCTTTAACTCATTTGGCGGCACAACGGGGAGCAGGGTGCGGATTTCAGTAAAGTCTATGGGATCGGCTGCTGACTTGGGATGTCCGATCGGCGGGAACTCAGCCACTCTGGTTCTCATCATCAATTAGACAATCCCCTGGCTTTCATTGAGCTTCGAAGAACTCCCGAGTTCAGCGAATTGCCATCCGCAGCAAAACAGTGCCAGAACAGCTTCCTGACACAGCGAGACCAGAGTCCACAATGAAAGAAGCTTACCCTGACATCCATGTTCCAGGGATTAGAGCGCTCCGCTGCTCGTCACTGAGTTGACGTGATACCGGGCCTCGGTGTTCGAGACATCAATGGTGAAATTCACGGTGACTCGGGCGTAGGTCTCGACCGGCTTCCCGTTCAGTAGGTAGGGTTTGAATCGCCACTGTTGTACGGCTTCGCGCGCGGCTGAAACCAGGATGGTGGGACCGCTGATCACCCGCATCTCCTGAACCGAGCCATCGGCGGCGATCAGCGCCTGCAGCAGCACCGAGCCCTGCACCGCGGTCGCCTGAGTCAGCAAAGGATACGATGGTGTTTGCTGGTGAGCCTGAGCTTGATCGGATGCACCCGCCCGCTTCGCGGCGGCTGTAGCCGGACCCCATGTGGCGGAAGGTCTGGAGGAAGCGGATCCCAAGCTGCCAGGGTTCTCATGCTTTATGTGGTTGTCGCCGACGTGAGTCCTTCCGTGTGCCAGGCTGGAGGCTGAATGGCTGGGTGTCGCCTCAGCCGAATGCGTGGTTTCAAGAGGAATCTTCGGTTCGGCGACGGGAACAACAGGCGGTGGTCCTGCCTTGCTCGGCGCGTAGGCTAGCTGATCGCTATCCGCGGCGGCTGTCTCATCGTTACGATTGCCGAGGCCGGACTTGTAGTCTCGTACCAGAACCGCAGTAATGGCCGCGAGTAGCAGGAGAACCGCAATCACCAATCTCCGGCGTTGCTTGTCCTCATACACTGCACCAACCCAGGTCGTTGTGGCTCCCCGCGTTGGCGTCACTTGCAGCATCTTTTACCTGTCTGGTTTTGTTGGCTACTAAGATGATGCCGTTCGCGATTGCACGCAATGGCCCAAGAGAGCGAGGCGGTGGCACGAGTGGGCCATGAGATAAAGCTAGCCTTCGCGCAGCTTGCGTCCGGCTAGATTGCCCAGGCCTTCGTAGGCGGCGTATTTGTAGGTCTCACTGAGGGTGGGGTAGTTGAAAACCTGTTCGATAAACTCGTCGATGGTCAGGTTGTGGTCGAGAACCATCATTCCGATGTGAATCAGCTCAGTAGCGCTCTCGCCGATGATGCTCACTCCGAGCAGTTTCTTGTCAGCACGCGCGAAGATGAGTTTCAGCATTCCCGCCGTATCGCCGATGATGTGGCCGCGGGCGTTGTTGGCGTAGAGAGCTCGCCCGACACAGTAATCGATCTTTTTCTCCTTGCACGATTCTTCGGTCTCGCCTGCGCTGGAGATTTCCGGAATGGTGTAAATGCCCATGGGAAGCATCGAGGCCACTCGCTGCTTGTATCTGAAGCCGAAGGCATGGCAGACGGCGACGCGTCCTTGTTCCATGGAAGTCGAAGCCAGCGCGGGGAATCCGATGACGTCGCCAGCGGCGTAAATATGTGGCACCGCGGTGCGGTAATGTTCGTCAACGGATATGTAGCCGCGATCGTTGATGGCCAAGCCCGCCTTGTCGAGAGACAGGCCGTCGACCGCAGCGCGGCGTCCGGCAGCGAACAGCACGGCTTCGGTTCGCAACGCCTTGCCGCTCTTCATTGCTAACTGCACGCCCGAGGCATCGCTTTGCACCTTCACTGGCCGTTCGTTGAACCAGAATTGCATTCCCAGCGCGTCGAGACGGACGCGAAGTCTTTCGGAGATTTCCGAATCGAGGAAGGGAAGTAAGCGGTCGCGGCCATCGACCAGCGTGACCTTCACGCCGAGCGCGACGAAGATCGACGCATATTCGCAGCCAATCACGCCGCCGCCGATCACTGCCAGGCTTTGCGGAATGTGATCCATCTGCAAGAAGGTGTCGGAGTCAAAAACCCGGACATCGTCGAAAGCTATTTCTGCTGGACGGTGTGGCTTGCTTCCGGTGGAGATGAGAATCACTTCGCCGCGCAATCGGCGATTGCCAGCCGGGCCGGAAACGGAGACGGTGTGAGCGTCTTCGAAAGACGCCCGGCCATTGACGAGTTCGATGTGATGAAGCGCGAGATTCTTCAGGATGCGCTCCCGCTCCCTTTCAACCACCTCCCGCTTATGGTGCATGAAATCGCTGATAGTGAGATTGTCTTTCAGCGAATAATCGATGCCGTAAAGACCGCGTTGCTTGAGGCCGGAAAAGTAAAGCGCGGATTCGCGCAGCGTCTTGCTGGGGACGGTGCCGGTATTGATGCAGCTTCCGCCCACATACGCGGCGGACTCGATGATTGCGACGCGTTTGTCAAAATAAGCAGCTTGCGCGCCCGCCTTTTCTCCAGCAGGGCCGCAGCCGATCACGATGAGATCGAAATCTTCGCTAGAAACCAATAAGCCTCCGTCGCGATGTGGTGAATGAGTGAAACGGCAATTTATCGCCCCCAAATGACCACTGGCGTCAAATCTGCACTTGGACCGGCGGTGTGACTGGCCTAGTATAGGTGAATCGAGGCTGCGGCCTTTATGGCGAATGGCGATTCTATGAATCTTTGGCTACGTCTGACGCTCATCACAATGACGGTGGGAGGCGGCTTCACCGGATTGGCCGCCACGTGTCATGCCTTGCAATCTAGCTTTAACTCGCACAGTCAAACACCCCTTAATCTGCTCATGATGGGTGTATTCCTCGTGCTTAACGCTGGTGTTATTGCCAGCGGCCTTCTCTTTGTGTGCGATCCGCATCGCACAAACCCACTTCTTGCTGCACTCGCTGTACAGATCCCCTGGATTTCTTCATACCTCATTGCATACAGGTTTGCCACTGGTTTTGAACTTGTTCTGAGCGTTAACGGTCCTGCGAAAGGAGAGGATCTGGCATTTCACCTTGGATGGGCCTTCTTTCTGGGAACTAGTTGGTCTTTGTCCTTTTCACAGGAACATCAGTTTGGACTCGGAGTGAACGTTTGGGCACTTACAATGCTTGTTCTGTTGTGGCGGTCCGTTCGGACGCCTCTCCCTGTTTTGCAACCAGCAACGTCTATGCCTCTCGAGGCAAATTCAGCCCCACACCCCCAATAATTGGCCAACTACCTACAGCGCCAGTGCGCGCGAAGTATTCCCGCCCTTATCTCAGCGCGTTTTCCCCGGAGGATCATCACTAACTATATACCCCTGCCGTTGCGAAGATACATACCCTGCAGTTCCTGCTGATGGAAGTGACGCGCCCCGCTGTAGTTTGCGGGTCCAGCAAACAGCAGCAGATTCCCATCCGGATCCTTGACCACGAAATTCTTGGCGCCCCAAGGCTGCTTTTTCAGCGTTTGGTGAAAGGCCACACCGGCGGACTGAAACTCAAGAAACAGCAGCTTGATCTCGCCCGCCGTAGCGACGGTCATAGATACCGACAACAGTTCCTCCCGATCGCGGACCGTCGACTCGATTACCGGTCGCTCGACACACCTTAGATTGAGACGCGCCGCATCGCGACCCACCTGTGCATAGTAGGGAGGTTTGCCGTAACTGAAAACCAGCGAAAAGCCTAGCTTCTCACGGAAAAATTCGCATGATCTCTTTATATCGGTAACGAACAGTTGCGGCTCTGCACCGACAATCGTTGCTTTGGATGGCGCTGATTTGGATGGTGACGACTTCACCTTGAGTGGCGTTTTCGTAAGTCCAGTTTTTAGGGCTTGCCAATTCTCGAAGCCTTGCTGCCTTGCGACCACTTCTTGCGCATCGCTGAGCTTAAAGCTCGCCGCAAGAATCTCGGAGTCGGGCATATTCAGGAAACGAGGCAACTGTCCGCGGATTTGCGCGGCGACGGGATAGTGGCGTTCACGATGCCACCGCAATATAAGCTTGGCTTGCTTTTTGAGGTTCTCTAGATTGGGCATGTGGGCCTCCACGATGAGATCGTAGGTGGGCATTGCCCTTCGGCATCGTGCCGTTGCATCCTACATGCGCAGATTGCAGTATCTGCGACCGTGTCTGCAGTTGTCAATAAGGGGTGAGGGCCACATTTTCGTTCTGCGTCAGTGTGCTTTTCCCGGCGGATCATCACTAACCGTATACACCTGCCCATTCCGAAGATACATACGCTGCAATTCCTGCTGATTGAAGGGACGCGCCCCGCGGCGGCCGAGCACCGCTATCTGGTTCCCGCTTTCATCGACGCCCCGATCGCGGTCCGTGCCTTTTGAAATTGCTAGCGCCGGGCCTGCGGTGTGGCGGCTGGCAATCAATTTCGGAGTCGGGCGTGGACTGAATCCGGCATAGTTTGGATTATCTGTCGGTGAGAATAACTGAATAACACGCAGTCCATTCTTGCCGTCAGCCACATACGCGAACAGTTCCGATGACACCATGCCTAGCTTCACATCGTTCACGTCATTCATCACACCATTCGCGTTGAAGACTTGATCGAGCTTAGGTTGCTCGGGACGCTCGATGTCCACGATGGCCACGCCCTGCTTGCCGGCGGAAACGTAAGCGTAAGTGCGAGCCACGTAAATGTTGCGCGCATCCTCGATCTGGACCTTGGCTCCGTCGACTGGCAAGGGGTGATCGAGGTGAGTGATGTCGAACACTTTCAATCCCTCGCGATCGACAATAAAAGCGTAGCGGAACTGTACAGCGATTCCGTGCGGTTGAATCAGATAAGGCGCGCCGACCTGGGCTACCAGCTCCGGCTTGAGTGGATCGTTGAGGTTAACCACCGCCAGACCGGCATCACAAAGAATATAGGCGTAGGTGCCGGCGATGCTGATTCTGCGCGCCCCGTTCAGCGCGCCGTTGGGATTGAAGGCCAGCGCGCGTTTCAGGAAATTGTCGTTCGGATCGCCATTGAGCAGCGTCCCCACACCCGGAGTCCGGCTTTTCAAGTTCGGATCGCCGATCACGACCAGGCCTTCCACTTTGTCAGCGACGTAAAGGAAGCCATACATTAGGTGGATCGCCTGTTCTTCATTCTCTGGGCGGTGAGTGCGCAAGGGATCGACGGCCAAAGTTGTCGGCGTTGCTATCGCCGCCGCGTACTTGGTGGGAACATAGAAACGCTGGCCGAGCGGCGACACCGGCGCGGTGATGGTGCGCTGAGAAATATCTTTGTCGTCGATGTTGGCAATGTCATGAACGCGCAGCCCTCGCTTGCCCATGGCGGCGTACAGGTATTCGCCGCGAGCTTGAACGTCCAGCACTTCCGATCCCGCATGTCCGTAGGCTTCCTTCAACTCACTGTGATTGCTTAGGTGCTTCTTGTAGTTGTCTGGATATGCCAGCCTTTGCAGATCGCTGCCAATCACCGCGGGAGGCTCATCATGTTCGGTGACGGCAACGGCCTCGTATCCTTTCCTGCCGGTGGCCACGTAGATGTAGCGACCCATGAAATTCATGTAGTTGGTGCCCAGAAGCAGCAACTGGGTCAGCCATGCGTTGTTGTCGCCTGCTTTCGAAACATGGCAGTCGGTGCAGCCCTTGGTTTCTTTCGCACGTACGGTATGAGGGACGAAGGTGCTGAAAGCTTGTCCGCTGAAACCTTCGGCGGAAACAGTTTGTTGCTGATAGTAGATCCAGTCCCGATTGTTGTTTTGCGAACTCACCAGCACCGCGCAGGCCGAGCGCACGGGGGCGACGCGATGTCCAGTGACGGTACCGTCGATCGCCAGGCTGAACACATCATCGCGCAGGACCTGGAAATCATATGAGGTCCAATTGCGCGTGGTCAGGCCTTCGTTGTGTAACATCGGCATCTTTTGATTAGCGACCATGGGGAGATGGCAGCCATAGCAGGTCGGCGCCCACGAACTGTGGCAGGCGTAACACGTCATCTCGCTGTTCGGATGCGCTAGTTGCGACTGATCGCCTTTGGCGTCACCCCAGGTGACGGTATCTTTCTGGATGGTCTTCGCCAGCCGCGATTTCTCGCTGTAATGCGAGTTTCCAGGAGTGATCGAATCGAGCACTTGCACTACTTCCCACTGCTGGTCTTTTTCGAGCATGGAACGTTGGAAGAGCTTGCCGCCATCCCAGTAAAAACGGCGAGCGCCCCAGGGAGTGCGAAGTCCTGCCAGGTCGGTGCCGCTGGCGGGTGCGGCGATTCCTGACGTACGCAGCGTAGTGCGCTGTTGAATGGTGCCGTGGCAATCCACGCAATCGACTTCGATTGCGTTGCGCGTCTCTCCGTACAACTTGCCGTTGCCGTGATTGTCCTGGGTAAAGTGGCAGTCGATGCAATGCATGCCTTTTTCCAGGTGAATGTCTTTCAGGTGAACGGCTTTCTTGAACTTATCGGGATCAGTGAACGAAACTTGCTCGCCGTCGGCGTCCAGTAGATTCCCCTTGCGATCATGCTCGAACACCGCCCGGAAAATCCAGCCGTGACTATGGAAGTCGGCGAACTGTGTGTTCTTAAGTTCACTGTTGAATTCCGGCGTCCCCGTTTTCTCCAGGAAACTTACGTCGGCCCAGTTGCCGCGAATGGCGGCCCGTTCCGGATCACGTTTCTGAATTTGCTGCTGTTCCGTGGGGCTCGGATGGCGCTGCTTTTTGGGATACATCTTGTCGCCATCAACTTCATTGTCCCACCAGGTGTAGCCAAAATAAGTTGCCACCATGTTGGTGCCGGGATGGATGTGACAGACAATGCACTGGCTCGAAGGGATGGAGCGGGTAAATGCGTGTTTGAGGGGATGTCCAGACTCATTCTTTGGGATGGTTGGATCAACTGTTGCAGTCTGACCCAGGTTGCCGCCGGCCGCATAGTGTCCCGAATGTTCCGGCGAGCGATCATTGGCGTAGATCACGTGGCAGGCGCTGCACCCGCTGGCACGGTAGTCACCCGGCTGATCGTTGGTTCCTGGAAGTGAGAGTAACGGATCCAGCAGCCGCGTCTTTTGCAACCCAAGAACAGTGGGGTCGGTACGCGTCAAGGTGCCGAATCCGCGCTCGCCAAGCTTCACATCGGGCTTTCCCGGTTCTTCTTCGAGGCTCGGGATTCCTACTTCAGGCTTCTTCTCGCCACCGCGCTCAAAACTTCGCAGCACATTGCCGGGCTGAGAAACCTCCCAGCGTTGAATCGGCTCCAGATAGGGCAGTACACCCTTGACGCGCGTTTCTTCGGGAGTAGGCGCAGGGAATGTTTGTAGCCTTTGGGGAGTACCATCGGGAGCATAACTTTCGCCGAAATGCGGGTTCTTGAAAGGGACAGCCCCGTTGTTATAGAGGGCCGCGCTCCAAAGCATGGCGCCGTGGGTCATCATGCTGGTGCGTACACGCTGGACTTCGGCGGTGTGGCATCCCGAGCGGCCACAGGTTTGCTCCGCCACCCGTAGGTCGCCTGGATTCACAAACTTGATGTACTCCACGTCTTCTTTCAACCAATTCGTATACGCGCGGATGGGATTGGCGGAGCTGTCAGCGCTGCTGGCAAAGCGAGGCCGCGGGTGCGCCTGTCTAGTGAGTTCCTGATACTGTGGCGAGCCTTGCGCCACACCGGGAGGCAGCGCAGTCTGAGCATTTCCTCCGTGACAGTCGGTGCAACCCAGGCGCACCGTTCCCCTGGTGTGCATGGTCGGGCTGTCCATGGGGTTGTGGCAAGTCACGCAACCAGCCGACCTCTGCTGCGCCTCCTCGAGCGAATCTCCAAGCCCAGGCGAGCTTTGTTCCACGCCCGCTTGCGGAGATAATTCCGGGGCGTGTTCTGACGCAGCCGTCTTGGCGGGAAGGTCGAACACAGCGACGGCTGGGCAAACGAATGCCCCCAGCGCCAGCGCTTGCCCCAGTCGTCGCCAAGAAAAATGCACCATAGCTAAGCTCAGAACGTCAGCTTGATCGTTGAAAATCCGGAAATCAACACTCGCTTGTTGTAGATGTCTTGAAATCCTGCGCCCGGAACTAAATCCGACACTCCTGCCGTAATCACAATATTTTCCGTCAGCGGCGGTCGATATTGAAGTCCCAATCCCGTGTCGGTGCCAATGCTATGCCGAATGCGGTTTTGGAACAAAAGGATTTGCAGAGGCTCCGTCCGGTCGAACTGAAGATAGTTCGCATTGACGAAAGCCTTCAGCTTGGGCGTCACATTGAAATCAGCGCCGAGGTTAAATATGTAAACTCCGGGATTCACGAAATTCGCCTGGCCTTCTTCTTTGTTGCTACGCAGGCTGACCAGAAGACTTCCGGGGTTGGTGAGCGCGATTCCCGTGCTAGTCAGGCGAATCCCTTGCTGATCGAAGAAGCTGAAAGCGCCTCCGGCAAACTGGGTTTCATCCACGATGGTGTCGAAGCCGTGCGCGGTTCCACCGCGCCCGCTCAGCCCGAGTGCATTAGACCGGTCAGCGGAGTCGCCGGAAGCCCAGAAAAACGACGACCGCAGGCGTACCCAATCCTTGTCGACAGACAACTCCAGCGCCGCCATTCTGCCGTTGATGTCGACGCGCCTCCCTGCGATGGGGTTAAGAGTGTCATGGCCCAGCGCCTGATAAAACGCATGACTCACGTTCAACCGCTTGATGTGACCGTTGCTCGCCCAGCCCAGATAATAGGCGCGAATTCCGTGTTGAAGAATTCCGTCATTCACCACCAGCCCGACGGGCGCGGGCCGGACCAGGAATCCATTGTCGTCGAAGTGAATCGTCGGATCGTCGCGGTTGTAATGGAAACTGAATTCCGTGGTGTAGCCTTTGAAAAAAGAGTCCTGGATGTATACGTTCCCGATATAAACCTGCTGGTGACGTGGATCGAAGGTATTCAGGCCGCTGTTGGTGTTTTTCTCCAGAAAATAGAAATACGCGAGGTTGTAGTTGATCCGGTTCGACCGTAGATTTCCAAAGAGGCGGATACCGGGCTGCTCCTCGGCGAAAATAAAACCCCGAAAGTCGCTGACGAACTGTTGAATGCCCGCGCGAATGGAGACAAAGTCGAAATTCGGGCCCAGGTCGTGGATCTTAGCCTCGACAAATCCTTCTTGCAGGCCGACGTGGGTGTCGAAGCGGTTGATGCCGTCGCGAACGTCAATGTTGACCAGTCCACGCTCCCGCGTTTGCAGGAAATTCAGATTGAATTCTGGGGTAAAGCGAATGCGGAAATCAATTGGCCGAAAACTAGTGTCGCCTTCAAAAAGATCGAAGGACAGCCGGAAACTCTGCGAGGCTGAGCCCTGTTCCCCGCGGCCAAAGAAGTCGCTGCTGTCGGCTTGCTCGGCGGAGACGCCGCTGGGCACAGGCAGGCGGCGTACATCCAAGCCAGTGATGCTGGTGCCGGTGAAGTTAAAGAACCACGTCTGGCCGAAGATCGGCTGGTCTCCCTTGAGCCGGTTGCGATTGAAGGGGTCATACCAGTGCGGCTTGGTGTATGGAAACTCACCGCCTTTGCCGTAGCGGTCCCACACCGGCATGGGGACATCCCACCGGTCGGGTTCCTTGGCGAAGTTTGCGGAGTCTGGCGGCACTTGCTCGGGAGCAATTCCCAGCGGTCCAGGAGAAGAAGACGATTGTGCGGTGCGCAACCCGGGATAGGGCCCGGTCGGCGAAGACGGCGGCGCTGCTGGCGAGGGTACAACGCCGGGGATCCCTGACGGACCTTTTGTCGCCAGCGTCGCGCCCGCGATCGACACCAGCCCGAGATCCTTGGTTTCAGGACCCTTAATCAGAAGGCCCTTGAGATCGAGGGGCTGGAATCCATCCTTCTCAGCCTTGAGTTCATAGGTTCCCGGCGCTAGATCCAATAAACGGAAGACGCCTTCGGCATTGGTCGATGATTCGCCAACCGCGACGCCCGCCGCCCGGAGCAGGCTGATTTTGACTCCGGGGATGCCCAGCCGGGTTTGTGGGTCGGTTACCGTACCTTGCAGGGATGCAGTGTTGCGGGGAATGTGGCCGGGAATCCGCTGCACCGAAGAGGTTGGCGGAGCGCCGGGCACCGCCTGTCCCAGCACCAAGCCAGGCAATCCGAGAAGGCACACAAAGACGGCGTGAGAAGGCCACGACCTCATCAACAGTGACGCTCGCGCCAGGTCCATCTTCATCGCCCGAACTGAATCGCTTTCGTATGACCGCAACCAGATGGGGCTAAGTCCTATCACAACCTCGGCGTGGCAGCAAGGGTTGCTTGACTTTGTCCCAAGGCGGCGGATAATGGGCGTCACGGATAATCGCGAATCTGGCCGTTCTGTCTGGTTCCTGCTTCATCCTTAGCGGTTGGTGTGAATCTGGCTCTGGATGGAGGTTGTACTTTCAGGAAGCGACCGCAGCGCAGCGCATTTGAAGGGCCGGGCTTTAGTCACAATCCGTTCAGCGAGGTTCGCCGGGGAAGCAAGACAAAAATCCGAGAGGTGCTTATGGCTGCAAATCCGCAAGTGGTGCTAACCAACTCGCAGTGGGATCAGCTCTGCATCAACACCATTCGTACTCTTTGCATGGATGCCGTGCAAAAGGCCAACTCTGGCCATCCCGGGACGCCAATGGCAATGGCTCCGGTAGCGTATGCGCTGTGGCAGCGAGTTCTGCGTTTTGATCCTCAGGACCCCATCTGGCCCAACCGAGATCGCTTTGTGCTTTCGATCGGCCATGCCTCGACGTTGCTGTATTCCATGCTGTGCCTCTGCCAGGTGAAAGCCGTCGATTCCGCCTACGAACGGTTGGGGGAACTGTCGGTGAAGCCGTCAGACCTGGAGCGGTTTCGGCAGTTGGACAGCAAATGCCCTGGACATCCCGAATATCGTTGGACCTCGGGAATCGAGACCACCACCGGCCCGCTCGGACAAGGCGTTGCGACCAGCGTGGGCATGGCGATGGCGGGCAAATGGCTGGCAGAGCATTTCAACCGCCCCGATTTTGAGATGTTCAATTACAACGTCTACGCGCTCTGCGGAGACGGCTGCATGATGGAGGGAGTCTCGGGCGAAGCGGCCTCTCTCGCGGGACATCTCCAGCTTTCCAACCTTTGCTGGATCTATGACAACAACAAGATCACTATTGAAGGCAACACGTCTTGGGCGTTCAGCGACGACGTCGCTACCCGTTTTATCGGCTACGGCTGGAATGTGACCCGCGTCGGTGATGCCAATGATCAGGAAGTGCTGCAGCGAGCGTTCAAAACATTTCAAAAAACTACGGACCGGCCCACGCTCATCATCGTGGACAGTCATATCGCCTATGGGTCACCCAACAAACAAGACACCAGCGCAGCTCACGGCGAACCGCTGGGCGAGGAAGAGATCCGGCTGACCAAGCGGAATTACGGTTGGCCTGAGAACGCCAAGTTTTACATCCCCGACGGCGTGTACGAGCACTTCCAGGCTGGAATCGGCCAGCGCGGACACGAACAGCGCCAGAGCTGGATGGCAAAATTAAAGGAATACGAGAAGAAATATCCCGAACTCGCTTTGCAGCTTGACCAAATGCAGACCCGCAAACTGCCCGCAGGCTGGGACCAGAATCTGCCGGTCTTCCCGCCCGACGAAAAAGGAGTAGCTGGGAGAGACGCTTCGGCGAAAGTGGAGAATGCCTTCGCGAAGAATGTGCCCTGGCTGATTGGTGGCGCCGCTGACCTCGCTCCTTCGACGAAAACCCGGCTCACTTTTGATGGAGCTGGAGACTTCCTTGCCGGCAGTTATGGCGGTCGCAATCTCCATTTCGGAATCCGCGAGCACGCCATGGCTTCGATTCTGAATGGGCTTGCGTTATCGAAGATTCGGCCCTTCGGTTCCGGCTTTTTGATTTTCAGCGACTACTCGCGTCCCGCCATACGGTTGGCCGCACTGATGGAGATTCCGACGATCTACATTTTCACTCACGATTCCATTGGAGTCGGCGAAGATGGTCCCACTCACCAGCCGGTTGAGCAACTGGCTTCGCTGCGCGCCATTCCAGGGCTGATCACGCTGCGGCCGGGTGATGCCAACGAAACGCTCGAAGCCTGGAGGTTTATTCTGCAATTGCGCCATGAACCGGTGGCGCTGATTGTTGCGCGCCAGGCCCTGCCCACGCTGGATCGCTCGAAGTACGCTCCGGCCTCAGGATTAGCCAAGGGCGCGTATGTGCTGGCAGATGCCTCCAGCGGCAAGCCTGAGGTAATACTGATGGCGAGCGGCAGCGAAGTTTACCTGGCCGTGGCTGCGTATGAAAAGCTCAAAGCAGAAGGCATCAAGGCGAGGGTGGTGAGCATGCCGTCGTGGGAGGTCTTCGAGCATCAGAATGAAGCATATCGTGAAAGCGTCCTTCCTTCCGATGTGGAGGCGCGGGTTTCCGTCGAGCAGGCTTCCATTTTCGGTTGGGGGCAGTATGTTGGGCGCAAAGGACGGCGCATCGGGATGAAGACCTTCGGCGCTTCTGCGCCACTGAAGGAATTGCAGAAGAAATACGGCTTCACCCCCGAAGCCATCGTCTCTGCCGCCAAAGAGACACTTAACGGAGCAAGATAGCCCCATTGCCAGCACCGCAGCCCATTGCGGAGGACGGCGGATCAAAAGAGCGAGGGTCAGGAGGTGGTCAAGATGAGCGTCTCGAGCCTAGCGGAAGTAACGACGGAACAAGTTGGCAGGCCGGGGGATCCTTGCGTGATGGTGATCTTCGGCGCAGGTGGAGACCTCACGCGGCGTAAGCTAGTCCCCGCGCTCTACAACCTTGCTGCGGCGAATCTGCTCTCGCGAGAGTTTGCCGTGATCGGGTTGGCGCGCGAGGCCATGACCTCCGACCAGTTCCGTGACAAATTCCGGCAGGACATCAAAGAGTTCACCACCTGCACATTGAACGATGATTTGACGGAGTGGTTCGTCCGGCGTCTCCACTACGTGTCAGGCGAGTTCGGCGATCCCAAGGTCTATGTGCAGCTTCGCGACCTCCTGGATAAGGTGAACAAGGACCACGCTTGCCGGGAAAACTATTTTTACTATCTGGCCACGGCACCCACATTTTTCGCTCCCATCGTCCAGCAGTTGGGAGCCGCCAACCTGGTTCCCAATAGCGGCGAGCAGTGGCGTCGCGTGATCGTAGAGAAACCCTTCGGACGAGATTTGGATTCAGCACGCAATCTCAACCGCGACCTCTTGAAGGTTGTACATGAGAAACAGATTTATCGCATCGATCACTACCTGGGAAAGGAGACCGTACAAAACATTCTGGCATTTCGTTTTGCCAATGGCATTTTCGAGCCGATCTGGAACCGGCGCTACATCGATCATGTGCAAATTACAGTAGCTGAAACCGTCGGGGTCGAACAACGCGGCGGATACTACGACCAGTCCGGCACCTTGCGCGACATGGTGCCCAATCACATTCTGCAATTGATCTCTCTCACTGCTATGGAGCCCCCCATATCGTTCCAGGCGGACGCGGTGCGCGACGAACAATCGAAGATTCTTCACGCTATCCAGCCGCTCAGTTCGGAAGATGTGCTCACCAACGCAGTGCGTGGCCAGTATGGAGACGGCCACGACCCGGAGCAGCGGATGGCTGCTTATCGCTCAGAACCTAATGTGAATCCTGATTCGGCGACCGAAACCTTCGTGGCCATGAAGCTTCACATCGATAACTGGCGCTGGGCGGGCGTTCCATTCTATCTGCGAACTGGAAAAAGGTTGCCGCAACGGCATACGGAGATTGCCATTCAGTTCCGGCGCGCCCCGTTCGTCTTATTCCGCGATACGCCGGTGGAGAGTCTTGCGCCGAACATTCTGGTGCTCCACATCCAGCCGGAGGAAGGCATTTCCCTCAGCTTTGGCGCCAAGTTTCCCGGCCCGATCATGCGCCTGGGGAATGTGGATATGAGTTTTGCCTATTCGGATTATTTCGGCAGCTCTCCCAGCACCGGTTACGAGAGGTTGCTGCACGATTGCATGATCGGCGACGCCACGCTGTTCCAGCGGGCCGACATGGTGGAAGCGGGCTGGAGTGTGGTGGCTCCGATTCTTGATGTGTGGTCGGCGCTGCGTCCACGAACATTTCCCAACTATCCCGCCGGCGCCTGGGGACCGAAAGAAGCCGATGACTTGCTCGCCCGCGATGGCCGAAAGTGGAGGCTGAATAACAATCACACCGCGAAGCCGGCGGCGGCGGCCAGATCCTGAGTTCCCCATGAACCGAGTTCGAATTATGAAGACCAGGAGCAAGCAGCTTCACCTCTTTGGGCTGTCCCTGGTCGTCTGTGCGACCGTTCTGCTGTGCTTGTCCTGCGGCGGCGGAGGTGGAGGCGGATCTTCAGCTTCGAACTCCTCTGATCCCCCAGCAGTAGCGACCCCGCTCAGCATCGCCGATGTAACCAACGTCGTCCAGAACGCCGTGATGTCGGTGAACGCTCCCATGGTGGTCGCGGTCGCAGACCGTGCAGGAAATATCCTGGCTGTGTTTGAAACGCCGGGCGCGCCCACCACGTCGATTGGAAATTTCGGACAAGTGGTGCCAGCAGACGAACTGGCGGTCGGTTTGGCCCGCACCGCCGCCTTCTTCAGCAACGACCAGGCGCCCCTGTCTTCCCGGACAGTGCGCTTCATCGCGGGCATTCATTTTCCACCCGGAGTCGCGGGCACTCCCAACGCCGATCTGTACGGCATCGAAAACACCAACCGCGGCTGTACGCTGAGTTCCAATTTCCTGCAAGGCCAGGCGCTAAATCCCTCGCGGTCGATCAACGGCACCAAACCCGGCTTGGGCATCATTACGGGCAAGGCGGATACCAACGACAGCAACCCGCTCGCAGTCAATCCCGGTGGCGTACCGCTGTTCGATGGCGGAGTGGTCGGGGGCGTGGGCGTGGTGAGCACATCGCCGGAGATTGCCGAATTCGCTGCGTATTCGGGTTCGAAGAATTCGGGGTTCCTGCCCAGCATCTCCGAACTCCCACCGCCGGGCGTCGTCATCATCGGCGGTGTCGCATTGCCTTTCGTGAATCAAACCACGCCGCCGCCAGGCACATCTCCGGGCACACTAGCTGGCGCTTACAGCGTCCCCCCGAAGGCGGGCGTGTTGCCGCCGGAGAAATTCCTGGTCGGCCCCAACGCAGGAACCAAGTTGTCCGCGAGTGATGTAAACGAAATCATCATGAATGCCGTAGCCACTGCAAACACAACCCGAGCTGTGATCCGGCTGCCACCCGACTCCAAGGCGAAGATGACGATTGCCGTCTCCGACCTCGACGGCACGCTTCTCGGGTTGTATCGCATGCACGACGGAACCATTTTCAGCACCGACGTGGCGGCCTCCAAAGCCCGCAATGTGATCTGGTTCAGTACGACTGGAGTGAGGGATTTGCCTGGCGTGCCGGTGGGAACCGCCGTCACCAATCGCACCGTCAGCTTCGGAGCTCAGCCGCTATTTCCGCCGGGAATCGACGGATCGGGCGACGGGCCGTTCTTTCAGTTATATGTGTACGATACGGCAAACCCTTGTACCCAGGGATCGGAGCCGGGCGCATCCAACACCAACAACATGAGCGGAATCGTGTTTTTTCCCGGAAGCCTGCCGCTTTATCGAAATGGCGCACTGGTCGGCGGCTTGGGGGTCAGCGGGGATGGCGTCGATCAAGATGACTTCGTTACTGCCGGAGCGGTGAACGCCGCCTGCGGAGCTGGCGGCCCCTGCGGGGTTCCGGACTTCCAGGCGCCAGCCAGCATCAGAGCAGACCAAGTCGTGATTCGAAACGTGCGCCTGCCCTACATCAAGTTCCCGCGTGACCCTACTAACTGATCGACTCAGGAACTTACAACCGTTCGCTCACCCGGATCGCGGACGCGCTGCACACGATAAGCGACGAAATCGCCTTCGTGCTTGGTGGGGATTGAAACCTGTTGCACCTCGACCGCGTTCCACAGGTGCTGGTAGATTTCCGGGCTGATCAGCACTTGGCTGCCTTTGGCGCCATCGCAATAGCGGGAGGTGCGATTCACTGCTTCTCCGATGATAGTGAATTCCATTCGTTCCGGCGACCCGATGAAGCCATGCAGCACTTGCCCGGTATGGATCCCGATCCCGATCTCGCAGCTAACCTCTGATTTCGCCTTGCGCCGTTTGCTGACCTCCCGCGCCGCTTCCTGCATTTCCATTCCTGCCAGGACCGCCTTCCGGCAATGTTGAGGATCCGCTTCCGGACTGCCGAAAACTGCCAGAATCGCATCGCCCACGAACTTGTCGATGGTGCCATCATTGCGAAAGATGCACTCCGTTAGCGCCGCGAAATACTCATTGAGTAAGGAAACAACATCGTCGGTGGGCATCCCGGCAGTTAATTGAGTAAATCCTCGGATGTCCGCGCACAATACCGACACCACCGACTGCTCTCCTCCCAGGCGCAAGCGGCCCATCTGGGCGCGCTGTAACAATCGGGTCCGCACTTTGGGGGAGAAGTTGGTCAATAGCCGTTCAAGAACCTCGGTGTTTTGCTTCAGCGTAAGCAGCAGTTGCTGGTTGGCGATAGCCAGCGCCAACTGATGGGCGAGCGAGGTTACGAGCAGCAAGTCATCTTTCCCAAAACTTTGTGGCGCGCAAGTGCAATCAATGCAAATCACCCCGATGGCCTGAGCATTCACCACCAGGGGCACATACATTCCCGACTCGACCTTCGACTCCTTTTGAGTTCGGGTCAGTTCTTTTCCACGGTTCCAAACAAAACCTTTCTGCTCGGAAATGGCACGCTTTGCAGATGTCATGCTGATCATGGGAACCGTGCCCAGAGGACCGTGCGCCTTCAACAGGAGTTCACTGCCGGTGGCGTCGTTTACCAGGATTGCGCAGCGTTCTCCTGTGGTAACCAGCCGCAGCAACTGCTCCACTGCCTTCTGCAGCATGGGCTCCAAGAGTCCTTGAGTACCGAATTCCCAGGTGAGTTCGCTCAACACCGTCAGCCGCTTGATGGGGTCAAGGGCCTGGTAGGCCTGGATGGCAATCTTGGTATCGACGGCTTCGGTGACTTGCACGACTTCGCGGAACTCCTGAGACACCACCGTGTCCAGGTCAGTCAATCGAGGGTCAAGGCTCATCGAGACCAGTTGTGTCAGCGACTCGACCGGTTGCAGTTCTCGCAGGATCGCCGCTAATCCCCCCTTCATCGCCGCGGTTGCTTCTTCGATTTCAGGATTATGAGCGTGGAGCAAAGCTCGCAGTAGGGAAAACACGTCTAGGACTGAAGAACTTTGTGTGGCAGCTTCTTCAAATATGCGACGGGAAGCTTCTGACCGGCTGAGGGCCTGGCCCTGTGGTAAAGCTGTCGAACTCTTCGGTGCGCGTGCCGCGGAAGTCCGTCGCACTGCCCGGCGGATCGAAGGAATATCAAGGCCGTGGCGTCGGGCAAGGTCGTCCAGCCGTTCCGCTTCGGGCTTTACACCTACTACCAGATCATCCTTTTTGTGCCCCTTCTGTGCTGCGGCGATCAGCTTCCCAAGCGAGAAAACTCCCAAGAAAAGATGCCTCGGTTCGATCAATGGATCCTTCTCCTGGAAAGCCAGGTCGCCAGCGACTCGCCAAGCCAGTTTCACTCCCGGAGATAGGGCCATCTCAGCCATGCTTTAAACACCGTAAAGTTCAAGGTGCAGTATATCGAACGTCCCATCATCGCGTCGTCCGTTGAGACCAACGGCTCTTACCCGGATTGCAGGATAATGCGGCTCTATTGCTCGACCTTCGTAAATCCGGTTTGCTGGCTTCCGCTTCAGGTGGGCTTTTCCCTTTACTAGCTCAAGCTCCTAGTGGCCGACGGGGGCTTGCAAGGTTCCAACGTAGCCGTTGTGGTTGTCGCGAACCGCGATCCAGGCCACATTCCTTCCGGGAGGCGTGTCCACGTCAAGGTGCACACTCAAGCCTTGCTGGATGATTTGTTGGTAGGTGTCAAGTGGCAACACTTTATCGACCTTCATGACGCGATTGCTGATCTGTTTGCCGTCTGGCGCGAAGACTGCCACTTCGAAATTCAGGTTCAGATGCTTGCCCTTGCCTGAGTCCTCCGCCGATAGAGCATCACCATCGACCATGAAATCCACCCGTGTTTTTCCTTTTTCGACAGTGGACACTTTTGCATAAAAAGGAATCTGCGTGGCGGAGATTTTGTCCTGGATCGCGTCCGAAAGGTCCTGCGCAAACAGTTTCTCGCTCTCTTTCGCGGGGTCAAGCGCGAAGTAGCCACTGCGATGGCGGACTTCCACACCCTCACGATTCACCTTCACCGAGATGGTGCGGTAGTTTCCATCCCAATTTTTGTTTCCAGGATAGTAACCGATGGTGTAGGAAGCGGCGTGGTCGGCCATGGCGCGCTCTACGCCCGTATGGATGTCGTTGCGGTTGATAAAGGCGGCGCCGCCGGTTTCGGCCGCGACTTCCTTCATGGTTTGCTGGCTGGAATAGGAACTGGAATCGGTCGCGGTTTCGAGCCCGCGAACGTCGATGGGATAGATGGCGATCTGAGCGCTGGCCAGCTGAGCAGAAACGTTGCGGATCTGGTTGGTGTAGACCCTTTGCTGACCAGGGTTCATGGAATTCTCGGCGCCGCTGACCGGGTCCGGACACCCTTCGTTCTCACACTTCGCGTTACGTGCCTGGGTGGCTTCGAATTGGGACTCGATGGGAGCCTGGACCTGCTGGCTGGGAAGAAGACTGAACGGGAATCCAGCAGACAGCCAGATCACATTCTTACGGCCCGGAATTCCGCCCAGAATGCGGCTGAGAGCGCGCAGCGCGGCCAGGGTGATCTCCACACGGTGGTCGACTACGTTGGTCAGCTCTTCCTTCCGAAACGCTTCCAGGCTGGAGGTTACGCGGGCAGCGGCTACACCGACTCCTAGTCCGGTGACCTCGACCCTCATTTCCTCCGCCGGCTCGTCGGTATGCCCTGGTTTTTGGGCGCCATAGCGTTGAAACGCCTGCTGGAGGACGGAGGGATCGGTCGTGAAATCCTGGAGTATGCGGAGTTCATTGGTGAGAGCGAGCACGGCGACCTCGTTGCCCGGTTTGAAGTTTTCCACCGCAAATTTCATCATCTCGGTTCGCGCTTCGGTCTGATTCTGCAAAGGCGTGTTAACCGCATCCAGCATGATGACAGTAGGCGGGCCGCCAGGCGCGCGGTACTCGGGACGGTTTGAATAAACTCCCGCAGCAAGGGCAGGCGCCGCTGGTTTCGCGGCGGCCTTATCGGGGGCGGTGAAAACCGATATCTTCTGCGGCTTGCCTTTCTCTATAACAGTGAAGTCGCCGGGCTGCAACCCGAGCACAGGCTGGCCGTGTTTGTCAGTTACCACCACGTCCACCAGCACCAGTCGGCTGCTGACCCGGATCGAAAGCCCTGGCACTTGCTCCGTTTCTTGGGGAGATTGCGCGGGCAAGAGTGACGGGACAACGAGTGAAAGACAGAGAACGACAGACAAAGACCGGAGCCTGGGGTTACGCCTTAACATGATTTTCACGCGGTCCTTGAGCAGACTGCATACGATCTTACAGGGTTGCGGTGCCCTTATGCTCTTCCGACAATCCTAGGATCCACGGTTATAGCTTTGCCTGGAAGGCGCAGCCTACTGGCCGATGGAGGCTTGTAAGGTTCCGATGTAGCCGTTGTGGTTATCGCGCACGGCGATCCAAGCCACATTCCTTCCGGGAGGCGTGTCCACGTCAAGGTGCACACTCAAACCCTGCCGGATCATTTGTTGGTAGGTGTCAAGTGGCAACACTTTATCGACTTTCATGACGCGATTGCTGATCTGTTTGCCATCTGGCGCGAAGATCGCCACCTCGAAATTCAGGTTCAGATGCTTGCCCTTGCCTGAGTCCTCCGCCGAGAGGGCATCACCATCGACCATGAAGTCCACCCGTATTTTCCCCTTTTCGACCGTGGACACTTTCGCATAAAAAGGAATCTGCGTGGCGGAGATTTTGTCCTGGATCGCGTCCGAAAGGTCCTGCGCAAACAGTTTTTCGTCCTCTTTCGCGGGATCGAGCGCGAAGTAGCCACGGCGATGGCGGACTTCCACTCCCTCGTGACTTACCTTAACCGAGATCGTTCGGTAGCCGCCATCCCACTTCTTGTCCGCAGGATAATAGCCAACCGTGTAGGACGCGGCCTGGTCAGCGATAGCGAGCTCAACTCCGCGGTGCAGGTCGTTCTGATTCACGAAAGCCTGCCCGCCCGTCTCCTTGGCGATGTCCTTCATGGTTTGCTGACGGTCGAAAGAACCCTGTTCTGCACCGGGGAGGAGTCCAGTAACATCGACGGGATAGATGGCGATTTGCGAACTGGCGAACTGTGCGGCAATGTCTCGAATCTTATTGGCATAGAGTCTTTGCTGTCCGGCTTCTAGACCAGTCTCAAATCCGTCTCCGGTCGCCGCATTCACTTGGACGTCTTGCATCGTTGCGGGGTTTTCAATCGCAGCTATCTGGTCGTCGCTCATGTGCGAACCGGAGGCCTCCTGCCCGGTGGCGTGTGTTGCGAGAGTGAAGGGAAAGCCCGCAGTCAGCCAAACGATGTTCTTGCGCCCAGGGATGCCGCCCAAAATACGCACTAAGCTGCGCATGGCTGCTGCGGTGATATCGGCGCGATGCCCCGCAACTCTGTGGAGTTCTCCCTGATGCACATCCGCGAGCTCGCCAACCGTTCGCAGATACGATTCCACAACTCCGGGCTGCGTTATCTTTGCGGGCGCATCGGGAACTGAAGGGGTACTGTTCAGCGCCGACTTTTGCGCTACATACTGCCGCAGGACACTGATCAGAATTTGCGGATCGTCGGTGAAGTCGGATAGCAGCACTAATTTGCTGCTCAGCTCGAAGATGGCCACGCGGTCGCCGGGGCGGTATTCGTCGATCACCCACTTCAGCATCTGCGTACGTGCATTCGTCTGCTCCGCAAGAGGAGTGTTAGCGGCATCGAGCAGAATGACGGTGGGTGGGCGGCCGCCAGGCGCGCGGTACTCCGGACGGTTCGAATACACTCCAGGAGCCAAAGTTCGCGCCGGAGGCTCTGCGCCAGATTGATTCGGAGCGGTGAAAACCGATATCTTCTGCGGCTTGGCTTTCTCTGTAACTGTGAAGTCGGAGGGCTTCAACCCGAGCACAGGCTTGCCATGTTTGTCAGTCACCACCACATCCACCAGCACCAGCCGGCTGCTGACACGGATCGAAAGGCCGGGCACCTGCTCCGGTTCCTGGGGGGATTGAGCGGGCAACGGTGACGAAACAACTCCGAGTGAGAAACAGAGAAAGATGGACAGCCAGCGGGGAACGGCCCGATGCGCGAACATGCACTTCCTCCGATTCAACTCTGTGGGTCTAGCACCCTCTACTCACCGCAATTGTAGCTTGCGGGCCTGGGGAGTTTAACTTAGCGCCCCTAGGAAATCAGGTCTTCAAAGAAGACGATGCAACATAACGTCTTGTAGTTGTGTGGTTGTGTTGCTATTTCAGGATTATGGTTGCGCTTGCGACAGAATCAGCAGGGAATAGTCGCCGACTGGGACCATTGCGCTGTAGGGCTGGCCGGCAAACGGAATGTTGACCGCCGTCACCGGCCCCGTCGGGCCGACGTTGCCGAAGTCGCTGCTATAAACGGTGCTGTCGCTGTTAAAAAGAACTTGCCAGGTTCCGCCGTAGGGCAATCCGATCTGGTAGCCGGCACCGAAAACCGTGCTGCTCAGGTTCGCCACCACAATGACGTCGTCCGCCCCCGGCGCTGATATGTTGTAACGGTCGTACACCAGCACATCGTCGGCCTTGTCCTGCTGATAAATATTCAAGTCGGGATCAACAAGTCCAGGTGATGTTCCTCCGGCATCGGTGCGGAGATTCACCAGGTTGCCGTAAAGCTGTACGATTCCCGCCCAGGTGACGGCGTTCGTCCAATTCAAAGTGGTCTTGTTGTCCAGCCAACTAGGATCGAGAAACTCATCCCCCTGGTAAATCATCGGCACCTCGGGCGAAGTGAACAATATGCCTGCGCCCAGTGCTGTCTTCTTGCGAGCGGTGCGGCTGGTTGGGTCCTGAGGATCGACTAACTGATAGAGTCTCGAGTTGGGCGAAGTAAGTTCGTCTTGCGACTCGATATAAGCGATGCTCTGCAAATAAACGTCGTTGAAGGTCGAAGTCATTCCGGAGACTACATCAGACAGGCTGATCGGACTCGCCGAAGCAAAATCCTTGCGCACGAAGTAAGAGAGCGTGGCATTCCACTGCGCGTCGAAGCCCAGTCCGCCACTCGCGACCGGGAGCGTGTCCGACGATTGTTCCTTGCTGAACGAGAGATCTTCCGCGATCTTGAACGTCTGCGGCCAGGTAGTGTTTGCGGTTTGCAGCAAGTTGATTCCATCAGGCAGCGAAACTCCCGGCTTGCCGGTATGAGGGTCCTTGCCGACGCCACCGCCCCAGGTGTTGTAGATGTTCGAGACCGAATCCCAACGCAATCCGTCGGCATGGTATTCGTTGAACCACATGGTGATCTGACCAAGGATGTAATCCTTGACCACGGGATAGGAGTAGTCGGGACGCGGACCATAGGGCGAATCGTAGCGGTCGGTCGCAGCTGAGTCATCGTAGAAATAGATTCCGCCGGGATAAACCGCTGTATGCCAACCGTCGAACTCGTAATCCGCAAGACCGAAAGGGCCCCAATGATTGTGCACGACGTCCAGAATGACGGCCAGCCCCTGCTGATGACATGCGTCGACAAATGCTTTCAGATTGTCGGGCCCGCCATACTCGGCATTGTCGATAGCGTACTGATCGGTGGGGGCGTAGGGATTGCCGTCGATGCCATCGAACTGGGTCACGGGCAGCAGTTCGACAGCGGTGAATCCAATCCCCCTGATATGGTCGAGTTTGGCGATCGCAGCTTGAAATGTCCCCCACCCCGAGGGCCCAGCGTTGAACTGTCCAACGTCCACTTCATAGATCACGAGTTTGTTGAAAGGCGGAGGCGTGAAGTTCTGGTCCTGCCAAACGTATGCGGCGGGATCGTAGGTGATGGCATGGCCGTTGTTGGCTGAAGTGACCACCCGGGCATTGGGATCTCGGCGGGTGACCGTGCCGAAATTCGGAGTCGTGATTACGTAGTCGTAGCCCTGGTTGACGCTTATGCCCGGAATGTCCTTGCACCAGTAGCCGGTTGTGCTTTGCTCAACCAGCGACTCAGAGCGACCCGAGATCGGGTCTTTCACTGTCACCGCGGTCGCATGCGGGGCCCAGACGCGAAAGGAAACTCCTTGATAGGGGCCACCGGGAGGGTAGGGAATCGATCCCACATTGTTGCCGGCATGTGGGCATTGGGCGAAGGCGATGGGACAGAAAGCGAATAGGAAAGCAACAGCAAGCGCAGCAGCGATGCTCTTGTATCGGCGGAGCGGCATGGTTCGATGCAAATCTGATGGGAGGGCGAACTGAAAAATTGTACACTTCGGGGCGAGATCGGGCGAAGAGTCCTTTGGCCTACAGAATGGTCAAAAGGATGGCCCACCTTTGCGTTCTTCATCATTGCAAAGGTGGGGATAACGGAAGCCCAGACTAGGAATGGCGGGCGTCGCGGCGCACCAGGGCAGAGTCAAGAAAGAAGCCCAGGCCAACGGTAAAGGGAATCACGCCAAATGTGCCGGCGATCCATGCATCAGGCTCGATGCGGCCGATGAGCGCGAAGGTCAGCATATAGCCGAGCGCTCCCGCCACCAGCAGAATTCCCGAACGGCGCGAATTGGCAGCCGGGGACAGTTCCTGCTGCATGGGAACGTCGGCCCCGCGGGCAATCGCCGCCAGGCGTTCTTGTGAGCGCAACTTGCGCACGGAATAGTAGGTGAACATTCCAGCGATCGGAATGCCTAAAGTCATGATCACGGCCACCAAGCCAACCATCTCTCCATCCATGTTGGGTCTCCTTAATATTGGGCACGCGGGGCGTGCGAATGACGGCTTAAACCGTCGCCACTGATAGCTACGGAGGCCCAAAAAAGAAAGTTCCGTGAAAATTGACCCTGGCAGGTGGTACCATCGCGCGTCATGGCCACAAAACCTTGCTTTTTTGCTTCCGTGGTTGTGTTTCTCGGATTCACTCTGACCACTGGATTGGCCCAGGCCCCGGGTAGTCATCCCATCGTGCTGCACGCGGCGCGGATGCTCGACATCGAGAGCGGGAAAATCGTTTCGCCTGGCGAAGTATTGGTGCAGGGCGAGCGTATTCTTGAAGCTGGCTCTGTCGTAAGGCATCCGGCGGGCGTGGAGACGATTGATCTCGGCGACAGCACCCTGCTGCCGGGATTGATCGACGCCCACGTTCATTTGTTTCTGCATCCGGGCGCGGAAGACTTGCAAACAGTCGAAGAGTCGGTTCCGCAGCGGACGATCATTGCCACTCTGGCAGCACGCGATGATCTGATGGCAGGCTTCACGGCGGAACGTGATATGGGCACCGAAGGCGCAGGTTCGGCCGATACCGCTGTCCGCAACGCTATTGATAACGGCCTGATTCCCGGCCCGCGATTGCGCATCAGCGGTAACGCAATCGATATTCTCGGCGGTCACGAGGATGCCAATCACTTCAATCCCGCGCAGCGTGTTCTTTCCAACGCGACCTACGCGAATGGCGTGGACGAATTAGTCGCCGTGATCCGCCAACAATTCAAGGAGGGCGCGGACTTCATCAAGGTTTATGAAACCGGGCCGGACACGATACGCGACGGCAAATATTCCACCGTATATCAGTACTCCGAACCCGAGTTGGCTACGGCGGTCCTCGAGGCGGCGCGGGTCGGAAAACACGTGGCAGTTCACGCGACTGGTGAACCTGGCGCGCTATATGCTGCGCAAGCCGGCGTGGTTTCCATTGATCACGCCAACCATCTCAGCGATCAGACCATGCGGCTGATGCAGGAGAAACAAATCTACGCCGTCCCTACGTTCACCATCTACGACTATTTTTCGGATCATCCTGCCTCGCCGGAACAGGGAGCGCGTGACCGGCAGATGCTCGAGCTGCATGCGCTGGAGTTTCCCCGGCAGCTGGCGGCAGGAGTGCCGATGGCTGTGGGTTCGGACGTGGGTCCGTTTCCTCATGGCACGCAGGCGCGCGAGCTGGTGTTGATGGTGAAATACGGAATGACGCCGCTCGCGGCGCTGCAGGCTGATCTGCTCAACGGGGCAAAGTTGTTGGGATGGGATGGCCAGATTGGAGCCTTGAAGACCGGATACTTGGCGGACGTGATTGCAGTGCAGGGCGATCCGCTGAAGGACATCAGCGTGTTGCAGAGTGTGAAGTTCGTCATGAAGGGTGGAACGGTGTACAAGAAGTGACCTACATTACCCCAACCCCTTTAGGGTTTAAACCCCACGCTCCGCCACAACTCAGCGCAGTTGTACATCACGCCATTGGTGATCACGTATTCGACGTTTCTGGTATTGCGAACGTCGTCGAGCGGATTACCGTTCAGAATGATCAGATCCGCTCGCTTGCCGCGTTCAATCGTCCCGACCTCCCTGTCGATCCCCATCACTCGCGCGGGCACTATAGTGGCCGCCTGAATCGCCTCCATGGGAGTGAACCCGGCCTGCGCATATAGTTCGATCTCGCGATGCAAGCTGTAGCCAGGGACAGTCTGGTCGGTTCCGGCAACAATGGTCACTCCCGCCCGGTGCAGAGCACCTATAATTTCCAGGTTTTTCTGAAAAACCTGTTCCCGCATTTCGGTGAGCTCGCTCGGCGGCCCGACATCGGTGAGTTGCTCGGCCAGTTCGGGCGCTATCTTTGCGACTCCCGGTTCAAAGCTGGCTGTCGGTTTCGCCGTAGTAGCTGTATAAAACTCAGAAAGCGCCACGGTCGGATCAATGACGGTGTGATGTTCCCTGAGGAAGCTGATGGCTTTTTGAGCCTCGGGAGAGGTTAAGTCTATATCGGCTGCGGCCTTCATCCGCTCCAGCCGCTTCGCATCCGCAGCCAGCGGTTTGCGCATAATATCCGCGATGTAGCCAATGTGGTTGATCTGGTCCTGCCCGGCTTCAATGACTTGATAGGCGTTCAGACCCTCCGGAACATGGCCAGTGACGGTCATCCCGAGACCATGAGCTTCATCGGCCACAGCTTTCACTTCCTCCAGCTTCACCGAGCTATAAATCTTTATCTGTTGGAATCTGGCATTGTGATAGCGATCAACCCATTGCCGGGCCTGTTCCGGAGTGTCTACCCGCTGCACGCCAAGCGCGAGCGGGCCTGAACCGTCCACAACTCCAGCCAGCAGCAAGCGCGGGCCGAGCCCGCGGCCGTTGGCAACCGCGTCACGCACCGCAGTGATGAACTCCAATTCGTTGCCTACATCGCGCACGGTGGTCACACCGGCAGCAAGATAAATTGGCCCCCACTCCACCTGTTCGAAGTGGGCATGCATGTCCCATAGGCCGGGAAGAATGGTTTTCCCACGCTCATCTACGACTTTGGCGTTCGCGGGAACCTCGACTTGCGCTCTCGATCCGACTGCGACAATGCGACCGTTCTTGATCACGACGGTGGCATCAGAGAGAGCAGCACGTCCTGTCCCATCGACCAAAGTCCCGCCCACCAGGGCAAGAGTTTCCGCGCGGCTGCCGGAGATTCCCTTGGAAATGTCGGCCAGTGCGGCCATGCCATCGGCCCCAGCGCGTCCTACGAAGACGGGCAGGGCGCTCTCGTAGTCGGTACGAATCGCCTCGAAGTGATCGAACTCGGCGTCGGTGGTAACCGCGGCAACCAGACGCTGGCGGTTGTCGAACCACAGTGTTTCCCGCCCCCAGATCAGGCCTTCTATCGTATAGCGATCGAGCTTTTGGTCCTTTCCGTTGACCCCAACCGTATCCGTCCCGCGCGGCTCGACCTTTACTTTGCCACTGGGAAATGTCGCCAGCTCTGCTGGCGAGCCGCGAGTTGCCCAATAGCGCACCAGCAACATTTGCATGGTTGCCGGCGCATAACCTGCAATAGTAAAAAACTGCGACGGCGCAGCCGTCTCAGTCCATTTCTCATGATTCCGAATTCGTATCTTGCCGGGCCGGACTTCAACCCCTTCGTCCACCACGCTGCTGCGGGACGTGCTGCCCTTTATTTCAAAAGCCTCGGGTGTGAGATCAGATGCGCCGCGAAATGTCGCAGAAAGTGGGACCGCCGTGCCGCGGTCGGTGAATTTGAAATCCATCTTTACCGACAGTGAATTACCGTCACGGGTTATCTGGTATGTCTCCTCTCCGATTGGCTGCTCGAATTTATGCAACGTAAACTTGCCTTCCTCCACAAGCGCAGAGTTGGGCTGCGCTATTTGCTGGTCCTGAGGGGACGCAGCTGGAAAAACGGCGAGGACAGTCGTCAGCACAGCAAGATAGAGAATCGAGCGGAAACCGGAAAAGAGTTTCATTTTGCCTCGCAGCAGGAAAAGGTGAGAATATCCGCACATAGGCCAACCCTGCAAACCGTACGGCCTGCTGAAGCTGAAACTTAATCGCCTTCATCTACGAAAGCTCGCCGCACCAAGCCGATTACCGCTACACTACGTCTAACCTACTCTGAGGACGGCTCGTTGAAGAATCGCAAACCTTATTTTCTCGCTCTTCTCTTTGCTCTTGTATGCCTGTCTTCCGCACAAGCCCAAACTGTGCCTCCTGAACTCTTCGGCGCCCTGAAATGGCGATTGATAGGGCCGTTTCGCGGAGGCCGGTCGGTGGCGGTTGCCGGCATCCCGGGCAACGCAACCACGTTCTATTTCGGTGCCGTGGGTGGTGGCATCTGGCAAACCACCGACGCGGGCGTGGTCTGGAAGCCGATATTCGATAGTCAGCATGTAGCTTCGATCGGCGCCCTGGCCGTGGCTCCGTCTGATCCGCAAGTGATCTACGCGGGCACAGGCGAGGCTGACATTCGCTCTAACCTGTCCTCGGGAGACGGTGTTTACAAGTCGGCGGACGGCGGCCAGACCTGGACCAACATCGGGCTGCGCGATTCCAAGCAGATCGGCCGCATCGTGGTCGATCCGCGAGATGCGAAAGTGGTGTACGTCGCGGCCCTCGGACATGCGTACACACCAAACGCGGAGCGTGGAGTTTACAAGTCCGCGGACGGCGGCGCGACTTGGACAAAGGTTCTGGATCAAGGTCCCGATATCGGAGCTTCAGATCTGGCCGTTGCAGCCGGGAACCCCAATATTCTTTTTGCAACCACGTGGCGGGCGCGGCGTCCACCGTGGAGCACCTATCCGCCGATTGGCGGTCCGGGCAGCGGATTGTATCGATCCCGGGATGGCGGCGCGACCTGGATGCATTTGACCGGCTCCGGGCTTCCGGATGGAGATTGGGGTCGCACTGCGGTCGGCATGTCAGCCGACGGCAAGCGGGTTTATGCGCTAGTCGACGCCAAGAATGGAGGCCTCTACCGATCCGACGACGGCGGCGACACCTGGACGCTGGCGAACTCCGATCGCCGGGTAACCAGCCGCGCCTGGTATTTCGGCAGCATCACAGTGGATCCTCAGAATTCCGACGTCGTTTACATCCCTAACGTTGCGCTCTACCGGTCGGAAGACGGAGGCAAGACGATTTCCGTTCTGCGCGCAGCGCCCGGTGGAGACGACTATCACCAGATTTGGGTTGATCCCAAAGACTCATCGCGCATGATTTTGGCAACCGACCAGGGAACCACGGTCAGCCTGAACTATGGCAAGACCTGGAGCACCTGGTACAACCAGCCGACGGCGCAGCTTTACCACGTGATCACCGATGACCGCTTTCCCTACGCGGTCTACGGTAACGAGCAAGACAGCGGCGCAGTCGGGGTTTGGAGCCGCGGCGATTCCGGGCAGATCACGCCGCGGGACTGGTTTCCTGCCAGCGGCAGCGAGAGCGGCTACATCGCGCCCGACCCGAACGATCCCAACATTCTTTACGTCACCGAAACTCTGGGTGGAGTTGCCCGCTTCGATCTACGTACATCCTTCAGCCAGAACATTACCCCTTGGCCGGTACAGAACTGGGGCAGTGAAATCGTAGATCGCAAGTATCGCGATCCCTGGACACCCGTACTGCTGTTTTCGCCATTCGACAAGAAGACACTGTACTTGGGCACACAGTTCGTGATGAAGACACTCGATGGCGGCCTGCACTGGGAAACCATCAGTCCAGACCTCACCGGGTCAACGCGGCACGAAGGAGATAAAAACCCCGACGGTCCTCCCACGGTTGAAAACTCTAAGGAACGCGGATACGGCGTGGTGTACACGATTGCGCCTTCGCGACTGAACGGCGACTTAATTTGGGCGGGAAGCGACACTGGGCTGATCCATATAACCCGCGACGGCGGAAAGACCTGGAAGGATGTAACTCCAAAAGGGCTGATTGACTGGAGCAAGATTTCTTTGATCGACGCTTCGCACTTCGACCCGGCCGAGGCTTACGCCGCGATCGACCGTCACCGGCTCGATGATCGTCAGCCCTACCTCTATCGCACGCGTGATTACGGCGCAACCTGGCAGGCCATCACCATCGGCATCAGCGAGCCTTCATTCTTGAGAGCAGTGCGCGAGGACCCGCAAGTCCGCGGACTGCTGTATGCGGCGACTGAATTTGGCGTCTATGTTTCGTTTGACGATGGAGATCACTGGCAATCGCTGCAACTGAATCTTCCCGTGGCCGCAGTGCATGATCTGGCGATCCACGGGGACGATCTGGTGATTGCCACGCACGGGCGATCGTTCTGGATACTCGACGACATCACTCCATTGCGCCAGGCAAGTGCTGCGATGAAAGCCGGTGCCGCGTGGCTGTACCAGCCTGGAACCGCCACGCGCGTGGATAACGACATGTTCCTCGGCACGCCCCTGCCGCCCGAGGAACCAACGGCGGAGAACCCGCCCAACGGCGCGATCATTGATTATTACCTGAAAAATGCCGCAAGCCAAGTCAAGCTTGAGATCTTTGACGCCAAGCACACCCTGGTACGGAGTTTTATTGCGAAGAATAACAATAAAAAAGAGGCGAAGCACCCTCCCATGGCGATTGCCGATCGTTGGTTCCCCAGGCCGGAAGCACTGGAAAAGAGTCCGGGCATGCATCGCTTTGTTTGGAACCTGGCGTGGGGTAGTTCCGGGAACGACGGTGGGGAACCGCAAGATGAAGATGACTTCTTTGCTCCGCGCGGTCCGCGAGCTGTGCCCGGAAAATACGAAGTGCGACTCACTGTCGATGGCAAAACCTCGACCCAACCGCTGAAGCTTGCCATGGATCCCAGATCTGCGGCTACACCGGAGGAACTGGATAAGCAGCTCGAGTTGGGCCGGCAAATATTTGCCGGGACGATCCGCAGCCGGCAGGCATTGGCGGAGATGCAGTCGGTGCAGAAGCAATTGAGCGACCTGCAACAGAAGCTGGGCGCCGGGCACGCCGATCTCAAAGCCGCAGTGACGCAGCGCCAAGCCGAGATCGCCAGGATCATCGACGGTCAAGAAGACTCAGTTGGCCTAAAAGAAGCAAACAGCGGACTATCTGCCGCCCTCGGAGTGGTAGAAAGCGGGGATCGCGCTGCGCCCTCACAGGCGATTGCCGTGTATGAGCAATCCGATCAGGCGATGAAAGCAAGGCTCTCCCAGTGGGCGGGACTAAAGGCTGGGAGTCTGAAACAGCTCAACGATCAACTAAAGCAAGCGAACCTGGCGCCCATAGCGATTGCTGAAATCGAGCGCGAAGTCGAGTACTCTATGTCACGCTGAAGGCAGGGCCTGATCCTACACGGCGATGTTTCATGCTAGACAAAATATTCCGATTCCGCACAAATAGCGTTCAGGGAGGGATCACCAGCCCAACGGAAATAATCCGAAGCTGAGTCCAGGCAACCTCCAGCCGCTGAGCCGTGCGCCAGCAAGTGAAATCAGGTGATAGAGGAGAAGTACTATCGAGCCGACATCTTCATTGCCGGGGCGCTACCACTGCAACGGGCTGGCACTGGCCTTGATGACCACGAGGGAGCCAGCAGTCTTTGGTCTGAGGACAGTCCTGCTTCAGAGACTTGTTCCACTGATGCCACCAGTAACGGTTGGCCTTCACCGCGGCCTCATCGGGTCTGACGCCCGCATCGTACTCGCTGCGATAATCGAACGCCCCAATCACCTGCCAGTCCGCCATCGGCGTGTTCAATGAGTCGAATGCAACGCGAACTTCGTTCATCCACTCTTCGTATGACTCAGCCATGGGTTCGATCCCCCGGTGGACACCTGATTTCGCGTCCGGCGGCCACTTTAGCAGACGAAGTCACAGCTGTAAATCGGGTTATTCCGCATGAGCGCATCGTGTTCTTCCCGCGCCCCGCGCAAGACTGCTGTCTCAACTGACCCAGTCGAGGACCTTGTAGTACGCCCCGGCGAAAGGCAGGAACCAGGGCCACCCGTTGTAGAGGCCGAGCGGAGCGCCAGGGAAGGGAATGTCTTCGTAAGGATTGTCGCTCCGTCCGCCGCTGATCTGCTCGGCAATCTTGGCGCCGAGATAAGTGGCCATGGCCACGCCGTGTCCGGCGTATCCCACCGCGTAGTAGATTCCATCCATCTGTCCGGCGTGGGGCATGGTGTCGAAACAGAAATCGAGCGTACCTCCCCAGGCGTAATCCAGTTTGCTGTCGCGCAACTGAGGATAGACCTCGATCATGCCTCGGCGCAGAAGCTCGGCACTCCGGCGGATGGTGTTGGCCGTCTCTGGGAAGAAGGCAGCTCGGCCGCCAAACAACACGCGGTTGTCGGGCGTCAGGCGATAGTAATAAAGATAGTGCTTGGAATCAAAGATCATCCGATTGCGCGGACTCAGTTCCTGGGCCAGTGCATCGGACAAAGGTTCGGTAGCGATAATGAAAGAGCCGATAGGAATAATTCTCTTCTGCAGTGCCGGCGTGGCGGACGATGTGTAACCGCTGGTGGCAATGAATACGTTCTCTGCAAGGACGCGTCCGCGGGAAGTGTCGAGGATGAAGCCGGAGTTTCCGCCCTCTGACGTGCGTTTGATTCGCTGCACGCGAGCGTTCTCAAAGACGCCAGCTCCGGCGGCGAGCGCAGCTCGGCCCAGCCCGGCAACGTAGCGCGCGGGATTGAGTCCGGCGCTAAGATCGTCAACCATTCCGCCAAAGTAAATGTCGGAACCAATCTCGGATCGTAGCTCCTGCCTCGAAACAACGCGAATCTGATGGTTAAATTCACGGCCGATCAGTTCAACCGGCCGCGCGTAGGCGTCGAAATGCGACTGCTTGCAAGCGACTTCGAGATGGCCCGAGCGCGAGAAGTCGCAAGCGATCTGTTCCTCGCGAACAATCTGTTCCACAACCGCGATAGAAGCCAGCGAGGCAGCGTACATCCGCTTGGCGGCCTCCATGCCGTAGCGTGCTGCCAGGGTTTCGACATCGAGTTTCATGCCCGTCAGCACCATGCCGCCGTTGCGGGAACTGGCGCCCCATCCAATGGTGTTAGCTTCAAGCACCGCAACCTTCGCACCGCGCTTGGCCAAAGTACGCGCAGCAGAAAGCCCGGTAAATCCCGCGCCGACAATGGCAACATCAACCCGCGACGGCAAGTCGCCGGGAGTAGCGGCGGGTAGCATGACAGTATCGAGCCAGTAGTTGGATTGCCTGAAGGTCATGATGGCAACGCTGGGAAAGCGCGTCCAGTCTAGGGAGGGGTCCGAGGGGTGTCAATCTCAACGGGGATAGGAGTTATTGCCTGGTGCCCCAGGTTCGCGCCCCCGGTTTCCGCATCCCACAGCACCAACCCCTTGTTCTCGGGACGCTAACCTGGGCGCCGCCCCCTAATCTTCATCCCCCTCGCCCATTCCCGGATTGCTATGCACTTCCAGCTTAAGCTCGGGTAAATGAGCATCGCGGAGTTGCGCGTTGAGCGCCGACACATCCGAAGCTTTCATCTCCTCCCATTGCTTCAACGCAACCGACGCATCCTGTTCGGCCTGGGTGGTCGCGGTTGCCTGGACCGCAGTGGGAGCCGCATCCGCCTGGTCGACCAAAGTATAAAGAGTGTCCGCTGCTCCATTAACGCGGCTGAGCGTAGGTTCTTTCGATCCAGGCACAGGCTTCTCAGGGCCATCCAACACAAGTTTGAGTTTGTCGGCAAACGCTTGAATCGAGTCTTTGATAGGCCCGCTGGTCTGCGGCAAGATCGCCTTAATCTGCTCGCGGATTGATCGCGCCTCCACCACCGCCTTGGTACTATCGGTGAACAGGGAAGCCAGGCGCATCTGTAAGTCGAATTGCTGATGCAATCCTGCAAGCGGAGTCTTGACTCGCGGATCCATCTTCACAATCAGGGGCGCGTTATAACTCTGTCCCCCAACAGTCAACCGGATGCTATATGCCCCCGGCAACGCAAGCGGCCCCTGCGGAGTTCGCGGCGTGTCATGAGGAACCGCCGAGATGGGATAGTCATAATGAGTTGCCAGCGGCTTGGCATAGCGCAGGTCCCACACCCAACGATGCATCCCCGCCGCAGTCGGCAAAGCATTAAACGGACGAATCCAGTACAACGGAATTATTTGTTGGTTGAGTTGAGCCGCGGTCTGCTCTGGCTGATCCGCGCTCGAATAACGGCGAACCACCCCACCCTTGCTATCCAATACTTCGATCGTGACTGGCCCCGCCGCCGCTTTAGCCAGATAGTAATTGAGAATCGCGCCATCCAGCGGATTCTCTCCCAAAGGCTCATCAGGCGGAATCGGCGTATCAGGATTAGTGCTGCGCCGCACCCGATAAGCTGGCGCCGGCTTGAACAACACATCCGAATTCGCCGTAGCATCCGTAATCTGCCGCAACGGCGAGATGTCATCCAGGATCCAGAAAGACCGCCCATGCGTCCCGACGATCAGGTCGTTCTCATGAATCCACAGATCACGCATCGAAGTGTGCGGCAGATTCAGCTGCAACGACTGCCAGTGATCGCCATCATCAAACGAAACCCAAACCGAGGTTTCCGTGCCGGCAAACAACAAACCTTTGCGCACCGGGTCTTCGCGGACGGTATCGACCGGCGAATCCGGCAGGCCATTGGTGATTAGCTGCCAACTCTTGCCACCGTCATGCGTGCGGTATATATAAGGATGCAGATCGTCAATGCGAAATCGGCTGACCGAAGCGTAAGCCGTATTCTCATCGAAATGTGAAGCTTCCATCTGCGTAACCTTGCTCCACGGCGTCAATTCCGGCGGGGTGATATTGCTCCAATTCTTTCCGCCATCGCGAGTGATCCAGATCAAGCCGTCATCCGTGCCGGCCCAGAGCGTATTCACCATGTGGAACGACGGCGCTAGCGCATAAATTACTCCCCGTTGCTTGGCCGCGTCAGGGTTTTTCGCCAGCAACGGACCAATGCTCGGAGGCGCCACCGGATCCGGCCTTGTCAGATCCGGACTTATCGCCTGCCACGAATTCCCCCCGTCCAGAGTCTTGAACAACATATTGGCGGCATAGTAAAGAATGTGCGGATTGACCGGAGAAAACATCGTAGGTTCAGTGCGATCAGCCCGATAAGCGCCGCGAATCGGAATCGGCGTGACGTTCTGCACTTGTCCCGTGGAAATGTGGTACTTCGAAACTTCAGTCCGCCCGCCGCCATAAATCACATCCGCATCAAACGGATCAGGCGCCGCATAGCCATACTCAATCACGCCCACCGGATGCCAATCGCGAAACGTGATCTCACCATCATTCCCGCGGCTCGAAATGCACACCGAACCGCTCTCCTGTTGCGCTCCGCACACCCGGTACGGAAACGTGTTCGTAGTCGAAACGTGATAAATCTGCGCCGTGGGCTGGTTGTACCACGAGCCCCAACTCTCGCCGCCGTTCACTGTAATAATGGCGCCCTGGTCGCTGACCAGAAGAATTGTTTTCGGATCGTCCGGACTAATCCACAAATTTTGATAGTCGTCTCCGCCCGGTGCCCCACGAATACTCATCCAGGTCTTGCCACCGTCAGTCGAACGCACGGTGACGATGCCAGTGCTATAAACCACGTCGGGATTCTTGGGATCGACCCTGGCAATAGGAAGGTCACCGCCGCCAATTCGCATGGAAGGCCGGCCATCAGTTGTGGCGGAGTGCCAGGTTTCGCCGGAATCGTCCGAGCGATAGAATCCGAGCCCCGCACCAGACCCGTACTCTCCCCGCCGGGTCGTGGCCAGGGTGATGTAGATTCGGCTGGGCAGGCTGGGCGAAATGGCAATGTTAGCTTGCACCAAATCCGTCGGCACTCCATTACTCAGTTGTTTCCAGGTAGTGCCACCGTCGATTGACTTGAACAACCCGCCACCCGTCCCACTGAAAATGTTGCCGTCTTCCCACGGGCCTTCCCGAACTTCCCATAGCGCGGCGTAGAGCACGTTGGGATTCGACGGGTCCATCTCAACGTCCGAGCCGCCGGTGTTCTCATCTTTGTAAAGCACCTTCTGCCAGGTCACGCCGCCATCGGTCGAGCGAAAAATACCACGCTCGGCACTGGGGCCATAAGGATGTCCCAGCACCGCCGCGAACAGTCGATTGGGATCGTGCGGATCGACGGCGAGTGCCGGAATCTGTTGCGCGTTCTCCAGTGCCAGATGAGTCCAGCTTGTTCCCGCGTCCGTGGACTTATAAATCCCGTTGCCGACCGACAAATCCGGCCGATGCAAGCCCTCCCCGCTGCCCACATAAATAATATTCGGATCAGATGGCGCGACCGCGATGGCGCCAATCGACTGCGTCGGCTGCGAATCAAAGATCGGATTCCATGTGCGGCCGTAATCGTTCGACTTCCACACCCCGCCGTTGACCTGTCCCATATAAAAGATGCCGGGCTGGCCGGGCACGCCCGCTACTGCTCGCGTTCGCCCACCGCGAAACGGGCCAATCATTCGCCAGCGCAGGTCCTGGTAAGTAGTCGCCGGGTAAGACTGGCCGTAGCTCTGGGTTGTGAAAAAGAAAAGACAGCTGCATAAAAGCAGCACGACCACAAAAAGACGAGACCGGATCAAGTTTTCCCCCTCGAAGGCTTCGCAAAGCATAAATGAAATCAAAGGGAAAGAGAATCGCGCTTGTCATCTTGAGCGCAGTCAAAGCCTGCCCTGAGCGACTCCGAGTGCCACCGAGGAGGAGTCGAACGGGGATCCGGGCGGGCCGCTCGATATGTCGCGTTCGTGCGACACAATAATCGCGCGCTTGGCTCGCCTCCTAATTAAGGCTGCGCGACTGGCCCCCCTCAAGTGCCTAAGTTTTTGCACAGTAGCACGTCCGGGGAGGCAATCGCCTGTTCGTGCCATTTACGGTTCTTACCGACGGATTTACATTCCTAAGTGAGCAGTTTTCGGGGGAGGGCTGTTCAGGCGCCTTGGATTCGAAAGAGTCCAGGGCGCTTTTAATTTTGCGGCAAACCTACACTCACCCTGATGTCGTCCTCAGCCAAGCGAAGGACCTATGCACTTTCTCTGCATCACCCCTCCCGCCGCCCGGATCACGGCACGATCACCGCAGCCCCGTCAATCGCATCTTTCTTCACCGCCAGCAGCGCCTCATTTGCTTGATCGAGCGAAAACGCCGTCACTTGAGGACGCAAACCGATTTCATTGGCAATGCGAAGAAAATCGCGGGCATCGTCGCGTGTCATGTTGGTCACGCTGCGAAGCTGGCGTTCGCCCCAAAGCAGGCTGTCATAATCGAATTGCGGAATGCGGTCGAGGTGAATCGCATTGATGGCGACTACTCCGCCTTTGCGCAGACTGGCCAGAGCCGCGACCACCACATCACCGCTGGGGGCAAAGGTGATGGCGCGATCAAGTACGACCGGCGGCCTGTCATTCTCGCCGCCAACCCATGCCGCCCCCAACGAAGTCGCCAGGCGGCGGTGAGATTCGCCGCGAGTTGAGACGTAAACTTCGCAATCCC
>Ga0308309_10000193_pt1 | contig 46743 bp, 47 predicted proteins | sample HubBroMetageWFT5_FD_192491 | JGI IMG/M metagenome (GOLD analysis project Ga0308309, IMG submission 192491) | Warmed and freeze-thawed soil microbial communities from the Hubbard Brook experimental Forest, New Hampshire - Hubbard Brook CCASE Soil... | ecosystem: Environmental > Terrestrial >...
GGCCGAGGCCAACGTGCCCTACGACGAGGTCTTCGAGCTCGACGACATCAACCGAGACTTCGCCTCGACCGACGTGGCCTTCGTGATCGGCGCCAACGACGTCACCAATCCCGCGGCCAAGACCGATCCCAAAAGCCCGATCTACGGCATGCCGATCCTCGACGTGGAAAAGGCGCAGACCGTGCTGTTCGTCAAGCGCGGCATGGCCTCGGGCTATGCCGGCGTCGACAACGAGCTGTTCTTCCGCGACAACACCATGATGCTGTTCGCCGACGCCAAGGTGATGTGCGAGAACATCGTCAAGGCGCTGGAGGGTTCGGCGCACTAATTCCATGTCATCCTGAAATTCCATGTCATCCTGAGCGCAGCGAAGGATCTCATGGCGATTGCGACCGGCGTGTTCGTTGAAATGCCATGAGATCCTTCGCTGCGCTCAGGATGACAAGGGGCTCGAATAACCGAAGCCCCTTCATGAGATCACCAGCATGGAAGTCTCGATTGCCGAGGAAAAGGATCCGGCGCTCCGACGCCACATTCTGGAAACCCTGACGGCGCGCCTGCCGGAATGGTTCGCCCAGGGTGAGTCCAACCGGCACTACGCCGAGCAGGCGGAAATCCTCGGAGCCTGGGTTGCGCGGATCGGCGGCCGAGCGGGAGGCTTGCTTCTGCTCAAGAGGCACAGCGCCGTCAGCGCGGAAGTTTACTGGCTTGGCGTCGACCCCGACTATCACCGGCAGGGAATTGGAAAGGCCTTGATCGGCGCGGTCGAACGCCGGTTGAGGGAAGAGAAAATCAGGTTTCTTTTCGTCATGACGCTCCATCCCGAAGATCCGTATGAGCCTTACCGGCGCACGCGGTTATTCTATGAACGGATGGGTTTCGCGCTGGCGCTGTCGTCCGGCAAGGCCCTTGCCACGTCGTCGTCCAATCCTCTCGCCTACTATCTCAAGCCTCTGTAGCCGAAGGCTGTGAACGCCGCTCCACCTCACTCGGGCTTCAGGGCACCGATCTTCAGCAACTCCGAGACATTTGCCTCGTCGGATTTGAGGACCTCGGTGAACTGTGCGGGTGTCGAGGGCCGCACGACCGCGCCCAGCTCGCGCAGATGCCTGTTTGCCGCCTCATCCTTCAGTCCCGTGACCACAGCCGTGTTCAGCAGGTCGACGATCGGCTGCGGCGTCTCGAGGCGAACGAACACGCCCGCCGTCGTGCCGCCTTCGAAGGCGGTGCAACCGGCGTCCTTGAGCGTCGGCACGTCGGGCAGATCGGGAATCCGATTGAGGCCGAAGTTCACCAGCGCCCGCAGCTTGCCCGACTGGATATGCGGCATCGAACTGGTGAGTTGATCGGCAAAGCAGTCGATAGTGCCGGCCAGAAGGTCGGCGATGCCCGGCCCCGATCCCCGGTAGGGGATGATGTTGAACTTGATCTGTTCGTTCAGCTGCAGGCGCAGGATCGCCACGTGATTGGTCGTGCCGTTGCCCGAATGGCCCATGGTGACCGTGCCGGGCTTGGCCTTCGCTTCGGCCAGGAGCTTCTTCATGTCGGTGAAGCGGCTGTCCGAGCGCGTGACCACCAGGGTGGGCGCCGTGGTCAGCATGCTGACCGGCGCCAGGACCTGCAGCATCTGCTGCTTGCCGGCGAAGATCGGCGCGATGTAGCCCACGGTGAAGCTCGCCATGACGATCGTGTAGCCGTCGGCCGGTGCGTTGACCGCGGCCTCCAGGCCGACCACGCCGCCGGCCCCCGGGCGATTGTCGATCAGCACCGTCTGGCCGAGCTGCCGTCTCATGGGCTCGGCCACGATACGGGAGGTCACGTCGTAGTTGCCGCCCGGCGCGAACGGGATCACCCAGCGAATCGGCTTGGACGGGAAGCTGTCGGCCCGGACGATGGCGGGGGCTGCCATCGCCAGGGCGGCACTTCGCAGAAACGAGCGTCGCTGCAGGATCATAGTTTGTCTCGCCACAGAAAAGGCCGCCTTGTGGGCGGCCTTTCTGTTCATTTCTTAAGGTCAGCGGCAAAGAACTTGGCCGCCTCGGCCTTCGCTTCCTGATCCACCTTGGCGTCGTATCTGAGCGGCAGGTTGAACTTCTTGCCGAGCTCGGTGGCTTCGGGATTGGTGAACGCATGCACCGCGCCGGGATACTCGATGATCCGATAATCGGCCTTCGCTGCGTCGAAATCCTTCTTGAGCGCATCGTACTGCTCGCGTTTCACGAAGGGATCGTCAGCGCCGTTCAGGATGAGGATCTTCGCCTTGACCGTTCCCGGTGCCGGCGCCGGGGTATTGAGACCAAGCGATGCGTGAAAGCCCGCAACGGCGCCGAGGTCGGCGCCGGTGCGCGCCATGTTCAGCACGACCGCGCCGCCGAAGCAGTAGCCAACGGCGCCGATGCGCTGGGGATTGACCGAGGCTTGCTTGGCGAGCTGGTCGCGCGCGGCGTTGAAGCGCTGCTCCATCACCTTCGGGTTCTTCATCACCGAACCCGAGAGCGCGCCGGCGTCCTTCGGGTTGTCGGCGGTCTTGGCGTCGCCGTACATGTCGGCAATGAAGGCTGTGTAGCCCTGCTGTGCGAACTTCTGCGCCTCGCTGTGGACATGCGGGGTGATGCCCCACCATTCATGGACCATGACGATCCCGGGTCGCTTGGCTGTGATGGCGTCGTCGTACACGACGAAGCCCTTCATGGTGGCCTCGCCGTCCGTATAGGTGACGGGCTCTTCCTTGATCGCGGCGTTTGCGTTCGCGACCATTGCGATGGCGAAAAGTGCGCCTACCATTATCGCTCGCATGCTGACCTCCTGCGCAGTTGGCGCAACGACATTGGCATGGCCCGGATTCCGACGCCAGACTGCGAACCGGTAACGTCGCCGTCATTTCCGGTTCAGGTCAGAGCCCCTGGCTTTGCCTTCCTAGCCTGCCATCACGTCCAGTTCGCCGCTGGCGGCGCTGCTGCGGTCGAAGCCGGCGTTGGAGCGCAGGAGCTCGCGCGTGTAGTCGTGCGTCACCTGGTTGTTGGCCATGGCCGTCGCGGTGGTGATCTCCAGCAACTGGCCGCTTCTCATCACGCCGATGCGTTCGCAGAGATGGGCGATGACCGCGAGATCGTGGCTGACCATCAGCAGGGTGAGCCCGTGGTCGCGGCGCAGGCGGCTGAGCAAGTTGAGGATTTCCGCCTGCACCGATACGTCCAGGGCGCTGGTCGGTTCGTCGAGCAGCAGGATGCGCGGTTTCAGGATCAGGGCGCGGGCGATGGCCACGCGCTGGCGTTGGCCGCCGGAAAGCTGGTGGGGGTATCGGTAGCGGTGCTCAGCCCCGAGGCCCACTTCGGCAAGCGCCTGGGCGATGCGCGCCTCGCCGCGGTCCAGCCGGTGGATGGCGACCGGCAGGGCGAGGATCTGGTCCACCGTCTGGTTCGGATGCAGCGAGCCGTACGGGTCCTGAAAGACCATCTGCGTCATCTTGCGCTGCGCCGTGGTGCGGCTCCGGTCCACCCGGCGGCCGGCCAGCGTGATCTCGCCGGTCGCATACGGAATGAGACCGGCGACGGCGCGCAGCACCGTGGATTTGCCCGAGCCGGATTCGCCCACCAGGCCGACGGCCTCGCCTTCGGGAACGGAAAGCGTGAGGTCGCGGACGGCCGTCACGGCGCGGGGGCCGCTGCCGTAGGTGATGGTGACGTCGTCGAGCGTGATCATGCGAGGTCGGCCATCCAGGCCGGGTCGCGCTGCAATTGCGGCAGCTCCGCCCGGCGGTTGCCGAGTTGGGGCAGGGCGGCGAGCAGGCCGCGCGTGTAGGGATGCTTCGCCTCGGCGAGCTTCCCGGCCGCGCAGGTCTCCAGCACCTGGCCGGCATACATCACCAGCACGCGGTCGCAGAACGAGGAGACCAGATGCAGGTTATGGCTGATCAGGATCAGCCCCATGCCGCGGCTGCGCACCAGCTCGTCCAGGATGGCCAGCACCTGGGTCTGCACGGTGACGTCCAGCGCCGACGTGGGTTCGTCGGCGATCAGGATGTCGGGGCCCGCGATCAGCATCATGGCGATCATCACCCGCTGGCCCATGCCGCCGGAGACCTGGTGCGGATACATGGTGTAGACCCGCTCGGGGTCGCGGATATGCACGGCCTGCAGCATCTCCAGCGCCGCGCGCCTGGCCTCGCGGTGGGTGCTGCGCAGGTGGCTGCGGTGCGTCTCGGCGATCTGCTGGCCGACGGACATCACCGGGTCGAGCGAGTATTTCGGGTCCTGCAGCACCATGGCGATGCGCTGGCCGCGCAGCCTGCGAAAGCCGCGTTCGCTGAGGCCGCGCAGGTCGGTGTCGCCCAGCCGCAATTCGTCCGCCTCAATGCGGCCGGGAGGACCGACAAGACCCATGATGGCGCGCCCGGTCGTCGATTTGCCGGAGCCGCTTTCGCCCACGATTCCCAGGCGCTCGCGGCCCAAAGTGAAGCTGACGTTGCGCACGGCGCGGACATCGCCGTCGTCGCCGGGATAAGTGACGCTGAGGTTGCGCACGGCGAGCAGGGTCTCCGTCATGACCGTGCGTCGCCCGAGTCGCGCAGCCCGTCGCCCAGCAGGTTGAAGCCCAGGCTGACGATGAAGATGGCCAGTCCCGGGATGGTGGCCACCCACCACTGGTCGAGCAGCACCTGCCGGCCCGAGGAGACCATCGCGCCCCATTCCGGCGCCGGCGGCTGCGCGCCGAGGCCGAGGAAGCCCAGGCCTGCGGCGGTGAGGATGATGCCGGCCATGTCCAAGGTCAGGCGGATGATCACGCTGGGCAGGCAGAGCGGCACGATCTGGGTGGCGATGATGCGGAAAGGCGAGGCGCCCTGCAGCTCGGCGGCCTGGATGAACTCTGCCCGCCGGCTGGTCAACGTCTCGGCGCGGGCGAGGCGGGCATAGGGTGGCCAGGCGGTGAGCGCGATGGCGATCACGGCGTTCTCGATCCCCGGGCCCAGGGCGGCGGCGAAGGCCAGCGCCAGCACCAGGCGCGGGAACGCCAGGAAGATGTCGGTGATGCGCATCAGCACCGTGTCCACCACGCCGCCGAAATACCCGGCGGGCAAGCCGATGGCGAGGCCCACGGGCACCACGATCACGCCCACCATGGCGACGATGGTGAGCGTGATGCGCGAGCCGAACACCACGCGGGCGAAGATGTCCCGCCCCAGTTCGTCGGTGCCGAACAGATGCAGCCAGCTCGCCGGCTGCAACCGGTCGGCCAGCACCTGCAAGGTCGCGGCCTGCCGGGCGGCGATCAGTGGGGCGAACACCGCCATCAGCACCAGCAGCAGCACGATGCCAAGTCCGCTCATCGCCAGCGGGTTGCGGCGGAAGCCCAGCCAGGCGCGGAACCAGCGGCCGAAGCGCGCCTGCGTCCGGCTGGCGGGCGCGGGGCTCAGCAGCCAGGCACGCGCTGTGCCCAAGACAGGTGCAGTAGCCATCACTGATCCCGCGCGCGTGGGTCGACCAGCGGATAGATCAGGTCGGAAAACATGTTCAGCCCGATATAGACCACGCCCACCAGCACCGTGCCGCCCAGCACGGCGTTGAGGTCGGCGTTGAACAGGGAATTCTTCAAGTAGAGGCCAAGACCCGGCCAGGCGAACACCGTCTCGGTGAGCACGGCACCCTCCAGCAGGCTGCCGAAGGTGAGGGCGATCACGGTGACGAGCTGCACCCAAACATTGCCCAGCGCATGCACCCAGACGACGCGCCACGGCGACAGACCCTTGGCCAAGGTCGCCAGCACATACTCCTGCCGCAACTGCCCCAGCATAAAGCTGCGCGTCATGCGCGCGACATAGGCGAGGGACAGGTAGCCAAGGATGGAGGCGGGCAGGAGCAGGTGCGAGACGGCGTTCCAGAACACGTCGTATTCACCGGCCAGCAGGCTGTCGACCGTGATCATGCCGGTGATCGGGCTCACGATGTCGTCGAACCCGACATCCAGCCGGCCCGGCCCGCCGACCCAGCCGAGCGTGGCGTAGAACAGCAGCAGGCCGACCAGGCCCAGCCAGAACACCGGCATGGAATAGCCGAGCAGGGACAGCAGGCGGATCGCCTGGTCCTGCCAGCGGCCGCGATGGGTCGCGGCCAGCACGCCCATCGGGACGCCGACCACCACGCCGATGAACAGGGCCGGCAGCGCCAGTTCGAGCGTGGCGGGGAACACCTGCAGCAGGTCCTGCAGCACGGGGTGAGAGGTGATGACGGAATTGCCGAAATCGCCGTGCACCACCTTCATCAGGTAGCGCCAGTATTGGACGGGCAGGGGCAGGTCGAGCCCGATCTCGGCGCGGACCCGCGCATAGGTTTCGGCCGAGGCCTTGTCGCCGACGATGGCCAGCACCGGATCGATCGGGATCACCCGGCCGATGAAGAAAGTGACGCAGGTGAGCCCGAGGAAGGTCAGTCCGACGGAAAACAGGCTGCGCGCCGCCCGATTGGCCAAACTCCTGGCCACAGCCCAGGCGTGAGGCCCGCCGCCGGCACGGGCGGGAGCGCCGGACGGCGCCCGCTGTGTGGCCGAGGTGCTCAACGCGTCAGGACTTCCGGATGGTGCGGAAGAAGTGCAGGTCCTCGGTGATGCCGGGGCTGTACCCGGTCGCCGTCACGCGCCGCGCCACCTGGCTGTTGTTCTGGAACATGAAGATGTACGGGCCCTCGTCCGTCACCATCTTCTGCAGCGCAGCGTATCGCTCGGCGCGCTTGCCGGAATCCAGCTCCTTGGCCGCGGCCAGCATTTCCTTGGTGATGTCGGGGATGAACCACTTGTTGCGCCAGGCGATGGGCTTGACCTTCGGCGTGTCGGAGTTGTCGTCGTTGTGCACGAAGCTGTCGGCGTTGGTGTGTGGGTCGAAATAGTCCGGGCCCCAGGAGAGCATGGCGATCTGGTGTCCGCGCCCGCGGTACTGGCTGATCACTGCCTTCAGCTCCATCGGCTCGATCGACACCTTGATCCCGGCCTGGCCCATGGTCTGCTGCACGGACTGCGAGATTTCGGTCCACGGCGGGGCGTTGGGCGCGGCCATCCTGACCGTGAAGCCGTCCTTGTAGCCGGCCTCGGCCAGCAGCGCCTGCGCCTTGGCGACATCGAGCTTGAAGGGGGCATAGGCGATGGCGCCGAAGAAGCCGAGCGGCAGGAAGCTCTGCTGGACGAAGAAGCGGCCGGCGAGGAAGCTCTTCACCATGCCGTCGTAGTCCACCAGCATCTTCATCGCCTGGCGCACCTTGGGGTTGGCCAGCGGCTCGTAGCCCAGGTTCATGCCCATGTAGAAGGTGTTGGCGGCCTTGAAGGACTCGACCTTGATGTCGGGGTTGCCGGCCAGCGGCTTGATCTGGTCCGGCGTCAGGTCGCGGACGAAGTCGGCGTCCGCCTTCTCCAGGAGCAGCCGCTGCGAGGCCGGCTCCGGCACGTGTCGGACGACCACGCGCTTGACGGTCGGGGCGCCCATGCGGAAGCCGGGATTGGCTTCCAGGCTGACGCTTTCGTTGGCCTTCCACGAGACCAGCCTGAAGGCGCCGGAGGCCGCCGAGTTGGTCTTCAGCCAGCCATTGCCCATGTCGCCGTTCGTCTCGTGCTCCAATGCGACCTTCTTCTCGACCACCGAGGCGACGATGGAGGTCATCAGGTTCAGCACCAGGGACGGGGCGAAATCCTCGGTGATCTTGAAGGTCAGCGTGTCGCCGCTGCCTTTAACGAGGTCCTTGACGGTGTCCTTCGACCAGCCGAGCTGGGTCAGCAGGAACGCCGCCGTCTTGTTCATGAGCACGACGCGCTGCAGGGAAAACTCCGCGTCCTCCGCCGTCACCGGCGCCCCCGACTGGAACTTGAGGTTCGGGCGGATCTTGAAGGTGAAGGTCTTGCCGTCCGGCGATACGGTCCACGATTCCGCGACGCCGCCCACCAGCTTGCTCAGGTCCTCGGCCTCGTAGCGCAGCAGCCGGTCGTAGACGTTCGTGCAGATTTCGTTGCCGGACAGCTCATAGGCCTCGCCCGGATCGAGGGTGATGATGTCGTCGATCTGCTTGGCGATGACGGCGGTGTCCTTTGGCGTGGCGGCGTCGGCAAGGCGCACCCAGCCGGCGAATGGCGCGGCGGCGGCCCCTGCCAGCAACAGGCGCCTCGTGGTCTCGGTCATGGCGAGTTCCCCTTTTGGTTCGCGGTTGGCTGCAGTATGCCGCATACATGCCCTAATGCGATATCGCGCGGTTCTCTTCGACGTCGGCGGTCCCCTCGACCTGGAATTCGCCTGGGAAATGGCCGTCGACGGCGCCATCGCCTCGGCCTGCGGGATGGAAGGCATCCGCATCGATCAGGCGATCATTGAGGAAGCCTCCGAAGCGGCGGTCGCCGCCTTCGCATCCGACGCCTATGCCCACATGATCGAAACGCTGTGCGGCGGCGATCCGCAGACCGTCGAGCGTGTACACCAGCGCATGCGTGCCATGGTCGGCAATCTCGACGTCTTCCAGCTCCGCCCCGACATCGACGGCCTGCTGCGCCGCCTGCGCGAGCGCGGGTTGAAGCTCGGCATCGTCGCCAACCAACCGGAGGCGGCGCGCGAGCGCTTGGCGCGTGCCGGTATCGGCGATCTGTTCGACTACCTGGGCCTGAGCGGGCTGACTGGCCTCCGGAAGCCCGATCCGCGCGCCTTCACGGCGGCGGCCGAAGCGCTGGGCGTAACGGCGTCTGCCTGCATCATGGTGGGCGACCGCATCGACAACGACATCGCCCCTGCCAAGGCGCTGGGCATGGCCGCAATCCTGCTGCGCAGCGGGCGGCATCGCCGCCAGAGGCCGCGCAGCGAGGCCGAGGTACCGGACGCGGTCGTGACGGACGTGCCGGAACTGGAGGGAGCGATCGCAGCGCTGGTCGGTTAGAAGGGGGCGTCAAGGTATTGAGCCAGACATGCATCTTCCCGATTTGCCACCCGACATCGAGTTTCATCTGCTGCCGAAGGACGAACCGGCGCTGCGCTATTCGTTCGAAGCCAAACGCGCGGCGATGGGAGCGTACATCGTGCAGCGCTGGGGATGGGATGAGACGCTTCAGATACGACTGCACGGTGAGCGCTTCCGGGAGAAGCCGTTCTTCAAGGTGATGCGGCGCGATCACGCCATCGGCACGGTGTCGGTGATGCAGCTTGCCGACCATGTCCGCTTAGGCGAGTTCTACCTGTTTCCGGAATTCCAGCGGCACGGGCTGGGCGGCGCGATCCTCCGCCATTGCCTCGCACTCGCCGACGCCCAGGGCCTGCCGGTCAGGCTGGAATATCTCAAATGGAACCCGGTCGGGACGCTGTACCGGCGACATGGCTTTGCCATCATCGCCGAAAGCGAGATTCACTGGTTCATGGAGCGGCCGCCGGCAAAACCGTCGGCGTAGCCCGTGCCCTCAATGCGCGTGATGGCTGGCGCCGTAGCGGTGGATGTGCAGCGGCTCCTTGGCCAGACCCGGGCAGAACGTACCGACGACCTTCTCCAGCTGCAGGTAGAGCTTCTTCGCCGGGCCGGTGAGGGGCGCGCGCCGGGCCTTTGAGGCGGCCGCCCGGGATGCGAGTTTGGGCAGGTCGACGGTCAGGATCTTTCGGTTCTCCACGATCAGGCGGCCGCCGATCATCACCGAGTGCACGCCGCTGCCATCCTCGCTATGGACCACACCGTTCACCGGATCGTTGGTCGGGATCCAGTTGATGTGGTGCAGGTCGAGAAAGACGATGTCGGCCTTGTAGCCCGGCGCGACCTTGCCGATCTGCTTGTGCAGCCCAAGCGCGCGGGCGCCGCCTTCGGTGGCGGCCAGCAGCGCCTCTTCGGTGCCGAGCCAGCGCTGCCAGTCCGGACCCCGAACCTTGGAGACCAGCGAGGCGAGCCGAGTCGCTTCGTACATGTTCTGATTGTCCGAGCAGTTCGCGCCATCGGTGCCGATGCCGACATTGATCTTGTGGTCCAGCATGCCGCGCACGTCGGCGATGCCGCTGCCCAGCCGCATGTTGGAGCCGGGATTGTGCGCGACCGAAGCGCCGCGGTCGCCCAGCCGCTTCATGTCGTCGTCGTCGAGCCAAACGCCGTGCGCCACGGTGAAGCGCTCGTTCACGAGACCCATCTTGTCCATGTGGGTGGTGAGCGACGTGCCGTAGATCTGATAACCCGCCACGGCCTCGACCTTCGACTCGGAGACATGGCTCTGGATGCCGACGTCGTATTCCTTGGCGAGGTCGCGGCAGGCGATCAGGAAATCGTCGCTGCAATGGAACGGGATGGTCGGCGCGAGGGCGAGCTGCACCATCTCGAATGGCCACTTCTGCAGCGCCCGGCGCATTTGCTTCGTGGTGACCTTCCAGGGCGCTTGCTTGAAGCTCTCGACCTCCATGCGCAGCCGGGGTGGCAGGCGCTCCATCAGGCCGGGGATCGCCTCGAAGAACGAGATGTCGGCCACCAGCGGCGCCAGCATGCAGCGCATGCCGACGTCCTCATAGGCTTGCGCCATCGCCGACAGGCCCTCGACCGAAGGCAGGGGAAATTCGGCGGCAAGGTCATAGGCCGCGGTGCAGCCCTTCATCACCATCTCGGCCGCGCCGATCTGGGCGCTGAGATACTTGTCCTCGAGGCTATAGTCGATGTGGGCCCACTGGGAGGCGGTCAGCAGCAGTTCGAGCGACCAGCGATCGTGCAGGCCTTTGGCCAGATTGCCCGGGCTGTGGGTGTGCGCATTGATCAGGCCGGGATGCATCAGCCGGTGCTTGGCATCGATCACGGTGGCGCCGGCGGGGGCGGCGAGCCCCGGCCGGCCGATCTCGGCGATGGTGTCGCCCTTGATCAAGATGTCGGCGGGCACCGCCTTGCGCTTGGCGATGTCCAGAAGCTTGCCGCCGCGGACGATGGTGAAGGGACGCTTGTGCTTGATTGCCATTCTGCACTGTTGCAACAAGGTGCCACCACGGCGAGAAGAATCTTATGTTTTCTCTCCCTTTGTGCGAGAGCAAACATGAATGTGACCCCCTCGTTTCACCATCAATGAGAATGCTGGCTGGCGCCGTAGCGATGGATGTGCAGCGGCGCCTTGGCAAGGCCGGGACAGAACGTCCCGACGACCTTCTCCAGCCGCTCGTAGAGCTTCTTCGCCGGCGCCGTGATCTTCTCGCGTCGGACGCGCGACTCCTCGGCCTTGGCGGCGAGGGCGGCGAGATCGACGGTCAGGAGCTTGTGGTCCTCCACGATCATGCGGCCGCCCACCATGACCGAGTGCACCGCCGTGCCGTCCTCGGTGTGAACCAGCGCGTTCACCGGATCGTTGGTCGGGATCCAGTTGATGTGGTGCAGGTCGAGGAACACGATATCCGCCTTGTAGCCCGGCGCGATCTGGCCGATCTGCTTTTGCAGGCCGAGCGCACGGGCGCTGCCTTCGGTGGCCGCGCGCAGCGTCTCCTCGGTGGTGAGCCAGTTCTGCACATCCGGCCCCTGGACCTTGGAGGCGAACGACGCGAGCCGCATGGCCTCGTACATGTTTTGATTGTCCGAGCAGTTGGCGCCGTCGGTGCCGACCCCGACATTGACCCGCCGCGTGAGCATGCCGCGCACGTCGGCCAGCCCGTTGCCCAGCCGCATGTTGGATCCGGGATTGTGCGCCACCGACGCCCCGCGATCACCCAGCCGCTTCATGTCGTCGTCGTCGAGCCAGACGCCGTGCGCCACCGTGAAGCGTTCGTTGACGAGGCCCAGCTCGTCCATATGGGCGGCGAGCGTCGTGCCGTAGCGCTTGTAGCCGGCCACGACCTGGACCTTGGATTCAGCCACATGGCTGTGGACGCCGACATCGTATTCGCGCGCGAGGTTGCGGCAGGCGACCAGGAAATCGTCGCTGCAGTGATGCGGGATGGTGGGTGCCACGGCCAGCATGACCGTTTCGAATGGCCATTTCTGCAACGCTTTCTTCATCTGCGTGGTGATAGCCTTCCACGGCGCATAGCGGAAGCTCTCGACCTCCTTCTGCAGCGATGGCGACAGGCGATCCATCAGGCCGGGAATGGCTTCGAAGAAGCTGGTGTCGGCCACCATCGGCGCCAGCACGGCGCGCATGCCGACCTCTTCGTAGGCCTTGGCCATGGCCGACAGGCCGTCGACCGAGGGCAAGGGGAACTCCGCGGCAAGGTCGTAGGCGGCGGTGCAGCCCTTCATCACCATCTCGCAGGCGCCGATCAGGCTCGCGAGATATTTGTCCTCGAGCGTGCGACCGCCGTTGATCCATGGGCTGGCCGTCAGCAGCAGCTCGAGCGACCAAAGATCGCCCATGCCCTTGCCGAGATTGCCCGGCCCATGCGTGTGGGCATTGATCAGGCCGGGATGCATGAGCCTGTGCCTGGCGTCGATCACCGTGGCGCCTGCCGGCGCGACGAGGCCGGGCCGGCCGATCTCGGTGATGGTGTCGCCCTTGATCAGGATGTCGGCAGGCGTCGCTTTGCGTTTGACGATGTCTAAAAGCTTGCCGCCGCGGACGATGGTGAAGGGACGTTTGGGTTTTGTGGCCATGTGGCAGTCTCGCAAACAAAGTGCCATCACAGCCACGGGAAAAGTCGGTAGTCTGGGCGGCGACGACAATCGTTGCGGGAGGATGCCATGAAGCTCGAAGGCGGATGCTATTGCGGCAAGGTGCGTTATGAGGCCGAGGGCGAACCGATGATGAAGGCGCAGTGCCATTGCCGCGAATGCCAGTACATCACAGGCGGCGCACCCAACATGTTCATCGTCATGCCGCTGGACGGCTTCACGTACACCAAGGGCGCGGCCAAGCAGTTCACGCGCAGCGATCTTGAGCGTCCGGTGACGCGGGAGTTCTGTCCCGACTGCGGTACCCACATGGCGACTCGGCCGCAGCGTCCGGTCGTCATCGTGAAGGTCGGTACGCTCGACGATCCGAAGCAGTTCGGCGCCCCGCAGATGGCGATCTACACCATCGACAAGCAGCCGTTTCACCACGTCCCTGACGGGATGCCGGCCTTCGAGCGGATGCCGCAGCGATAAAGGTGAAACAAAAACCCCCGGACAAGCCGGGGGTCGTTCGGTCGGGGAGGGTGAGGGCTAGTAGCCCTCGCGCTCCATGCGCTTGCGCATCAGCTTGCGGGTCCGGCGGATGGCTTCGGCGCGCTCGCGGGCGCGGCGCTCGGAGGGCTTCTCATAGTTACGGCGGAGCTTCATTTCGCGGAAGATCCCTTCGCGCTGCATTTTCTTCTTCAGGACGCGCAGCGCCTGATCGACGTTGTTTTCACGAACGAGAACCTGCACTTCGATCGCTTCCTTCCATGCATGAGGGGGCGCCCCGGAAACAGTCCGGGGGCAATTAGGAGGCGGCGTAGGTATCACAGCGCCGAACCCTTGGGAAGCCCTTGGAGGACGCCTATATTTGCCCTTATGAGCGCCGAAAGTACCCCAGAAATGCCACAAGCGGGCGACCCCGACGCCCCACTGCGCGACCGCCTGGCCGACGCCATGGCCGCCGAGGCGGTGTTCGATGGCTGGACCCGAGGAGCCCTGTCGGCTGCCGCGCGCCAGCTCCAGTTGCCGGCCGGCGAGGCCGACCGGCTGTTTCCCGGCGGGCCGGTCCAGATCCTCAGTCATATCAGCGCGCGCGCCGATCTGCGTACGGTCGAAGACATGGAGAAGGAAGGCGTGGCGGCCCTCAAGATGCGCGAGCGCATCAAGGGCGCCGTGCGCATCCGGCTGGAGCGTCATGCCGGCGAGCGCGAGGCGGTGCGCCGCGCGCTGGCCCTCCTGTCGCTGCCATTCAATGCAGGGTTGGCGCTGAAACTTCTCTACAAGACCGTCGATGCCATGTGGTACGCCGCTGGCGACACCAGCACGGATTTCAACTTTTACACCAAGCGGGCGACCTTGGCGGGCGTCTACTCCTCGACGCTCCTCTACTGGTTGAACGATCGTTCGCCCGGCAGCGAGGCGACCTGGGGTTTCCTCGACCGCCGCATCGACGACGTGATGAAGATCGAGAAGCTGAAATCCCAGGTCAGGTCGTGGACCGGCGGGACGACTAGGACGACCTCAAGAAGGTGACATGACCCATCTTGCGGCCAGGCCGCGGCGAGGTCTTGCCGTAAAGGTGCAGCCGCGCCGTCGGGTCGGCGAGATAGCGCATCCAGTCGTTGGCCTCTTCGCCGATCAGGTTTTCCATGCGCGACGGCGCCAGCACCTCGACCGACCCCAGCGGCAGGCCGCAGATCGCGCGCACCAGCTGCTCGAACTGGCTGGTGGCACAGGCGTCGATCGTCCAATGACCTGAATTGTGCGGCCGTGGCGCCATCTCGTTGGCGAGCACGCGGCCATCTCTGGTGACGAACATCTCGAGCGCCACCAGCCCGACCAGGTCGAGGCCGCGCGCCAGCTCCGTGCCGAAGCGTTCCGCCATGGCCAGCGTTCCGGCCGGCAGGCCCGACGGCACCGTCGTGGTGCGCAGGATGCCATGGCGATGGTCATTGAGCCCGATCGGGAAGGTGCGGGTCGCACCATCGAGGCCGCGCGCGACGATCACCGAGATCTCGCACAGGAAATCGACCAGCGCTTCCAGGATGCATTCCCGCCGGCCGAGCTTTTGCCAGGCCGCCGCGAGCGCGGCGCGGTCGGCGACGCGGACCTGGCCCTTGCCGTCATAGCCCTCGGTGGAGGTTTTCAGGATGCCGGGCAGTGCCGTGGCGACGGCGATATCGGCCTCGCTCGCGATCGGCTGGTAGTCGGCGGTGCCGATGCCGAGCTTCCTGAAAAATTGCTTTTCGCGCCGCCGATGCTGAGCGATGTGGATGGATTTCACGCCCGGCCGCACGGGCTTCAGGTGCTGGCATTCGGTGACGGCCGCCTCGGGCACGTTCTCGAATTCGTAGGTGATCACGTCGACCTGGCCGGCGAAACGGGCCAGCGCCGCGGTGTCGCCGTAGGCGCCGCTCACATGGCCGGCCGCGACGTCGCCCGCGATCGAATGGTCCTCGGGCGCATAGACGATGCAGCGATAGCCCAGCCGTGCCGCAGCCAGGGCGGTCATGCGGCCCAACTGGCCGCCGCCCAGGATGCCGATGGTCGAACCCGGCGGCAGGGTCTTGGCGGGGCTCATTTCTAGCGGTGAGGGACGGCAGGCGTGTCCGTGGGGGCGCGCGCCACCGCCTCGGTCTGGCGGGCCCGCCAGCGCTCCAATGCCGCCATGATCTTGACGTCGCCAAGACCAACGATACTGGCGGCCAGCAAGGCTGCGTTGACCGCACCGGCCCGTCCTATCGCGAGCGTGCCCACCGGGATGCCGGCCGGCATCTGGACAATGGAAAGAAGACTGTCCTGGCCCTTGAGCGCCGCACTTTCGACCGGCACGCCCAGAACCGGCAGCGGTGTCAGCGCGGCGGTCATGCCGGGCAGGTGGGCAGCCCCGCCAGCGCCGGCCACGATCACCTTGAGCCCGCGTCCCTTGGCGGCTGAGGCATAGGCCATCATGCGCTTGGGCGTGCGGTGAGCGGAAATGATGCGGGCCTCGAAGGGCACGCCCAGCGCTTCCAGGGTCTCGGCGGTGTGGCGCATGGTCGTCCAGTCCGACTGGCTGCCCATGATCAGGCCGACCGCCGGTTTACGGGACGGGCGGCGTTTGGCTGAGGATTTGACCATGCTCAGGCGATGATATCGGGAATCAACTGGCTTTCCAGCTTGAGGATCTGGTCCTTGAGGCCAAGCTTGCGCTTTTTCAGGCGCTGCAGCTGGAGCTGGTCGAAGGGCGGCTTCTCGATCAGGCGGTCAATCACCTCATCGAGGTCGCGGTGTTCGCTCCTCAACGCTTCCAGTTTGGCCTTGATCGCCTCGGCGTCCAGCGGATCCGAAGTCCGGTTGCTCATGCTCGGCGCACTCGTCCAGGCGGGCTAGCCACGTCGTCCTGCGCCGTGTACCCCTTCGCCCGCTCAAAGGGAAGCGCCCAAGGTGTCGGATTTCCTGCCCCATCCGTTCTGGAATTTCTCGCTCGAACTCTATGCCGGCGAGGGGGTGGCGCAGGCCTGCCTCGATCTGCAGGAGCGGCGCGGCTGCGACGTGAACATATTGCTGTTCTGTTGCTGGCTCGGCGCCTCGGGCCGACCGACCCTGACCGCCGACCGGCTGCGCACCATCTTGCGGGCAAGCGACGTTTGGCAGGCCGAGATCGTGCGCCCGCTGCGCCAGGTCCGGCGATTGCTTAAGGACCGGCCGTGGCCCGAAGCGTTGCCCGAGACCGTCGACGCCGTGCGTCGGCGCGTGGCCGACGCCGAGCTCGCGGCCGAACATGCCGAGCAGATCAAGCTCGCGAGCCTGCACACGCCGCCGGCCGACCGCGACCGTCCCCTCGAAAAGCGCCTGCGCGCGGCGGTCGGTAATCTCGGCGTCTATGCGGTGTGCTTGGGCGTCGTGCCCGACGATAAGGACCGCGCCTCGGTGGTCGCCCTGATGAGGGCCACCTTTCCGATACTGGCATCCGACGAAGTCATGCGCGCCGTAAGAGCCTAGACTAGCCTCCCCAACGAAGTTGGGGAGGTGCCCCGCAGGGGCGGAGGGGTCATGAGCCCTGACGCTACAGCCCATGACCCCTCCGGCCTTCGGCCACCTCCCCACGCTGCGCGTAGGGAGGCAAAGACCATTCAGCTCCAGCGCTTGACCTTGCCGGTGTCGAGATCGAACAGGTCGAGCACGCGGCCGACCGTATGGTCGATCACGTCGTCGAGCGTCTTGGGCTTGTTGTAGAATGCGGGCACCGGTGGGGCGATGATGGCGCCCATCTCCGCCAGCGTCGTCATGTTCCTGAGGTGGATGGCGTGCAGCGGCGTCTCGCGCGCCAGCAGCACGAGCTTGCGGCGCTCCTTCAGCACAACATCGGCGGCGCGGGTCAGCAGGTTGGAGGTGATGCCGTGGGCGATCTCGCCCAGGCTGCGCATCGAGCACGGCGCCACGATCATGCCCATGGTGCGAAACGAGCCGCTCGATATGGCGGCCGCGAGATCATCGATCCTATGGGCAGTACTGGCGAGGCGCCGCACTTCCGCCACCTTCAGCCTGGTCTCGTGGGCAAGCGTGACTTCCGCAGTGCGCGTCATCACCAGATGGGTTTCCACCGGAAAACTCTTCAGCGCCTGCAGGAGCCGCACGCCATAGATAACGCCGGAGGCCCCGGAAATCCCGACAACGAGTCGCGATGGTTCAGCCATGCTGACTATCTTACCGCGTTATTCACAGGCGGTGGAAAATGGTTGATTCGGCGTGACTCCTCCCAATGTCGGAGTCAGAGTTTCTCGTCCGCAACAATCTCGGAGGTCGCCCGTGAGCACAGTGGACCACATCGAAGCGCTCAAGGCCAAACACGCTTCCCTTGAGCAAGCGATCCACCACGAGAACACCCGGCCGCATCCCGACGACGATGCGATCTGCAGCCTCAAGAAGCGAAAACTGCAAATCAAGGACGAGATCGTCCGACTAACAGCGTCCAGTACGACCCACTAATCTCGCCGCTCCCGGCGCGGATTCAGCCCAGGCCAGCCCTGTGGGCCAGTGTCACCGCGCCGCCCGCCGCGCGGCGCTGATCCGCGCGATTCAATTCAGCTTGTGCAGGTTGACGGTCCAGGAGACCGGACCGAACGCGCCGTGCGACGTGCCACTGCACTGGGCCACGTCGTCGGCGCCGCGCCGGCAGACAAGCTGGTCGGCGTACCAATGCGAGCCGTCGTTGCAGGTCGTGTCGCCGTCGCGCAAGCGCAGGATACCGCCGCCGTCGAAGCGCGACTGCGCGCGTGTCCGGCAGGCTGTGCGGCCGCGCCGCCATTCGAGCTGGCCGTTGCCGGTTGCGTCGAAGCAGTAGGACGAGATGCCGGGCTGCGTCTGTATCATCTCGTGGCGGAACGGATCGGTGCGCCAGCAGCCCGCCATGAACGAGTAGTCGTTGGTGGGCGCCGACGGCAGGCGCAAGCGATCGTCGTTGGGCCGGGCGGGCCGCGGCGGTGGCGTCGGGGCAGGCGCGGGCTTGGGAGGTTGCGGCGGCGGCGGCGCGAGGGCGACCTGGGGCGGTGGCTTGGGGGCTTCCGGTGGCTTGCAGTCGGCGATGCGCTTTTTGAGTTCGGCTTCGATCAGCGACAGCTCGGTCATCAGCATGCGGCCGCGAGACTCCTCGTTGGAGAAGGCGGCCTTGAGCGCCGGCTTCGGATCGGGCGCGGGCTCCGCCGCCGGCGGCGCGTCCGGCCCCTCGCGCGTGGCGAGCGCCAGGGCCGGATCGGCGGGCAGCAGGCCGCGCAGCAGCCAGGCGCCGCCCAGCAACAGGAGCAGGAGCGGCAACGCGGCCAGAAGCGTGCGCGCCCACGGAATGATCGTGCTCGCGGGTCGCAGCGCAGGCAGCGCCCGTACGGCTGCCGGGGCGGCGAGGACAGGACGGTGCGCGGCTGGACTGGGCGGCGGCGGGCTCGGCAGGACGGCCGGCAGCAGCGTGGCGGCCGCCTCCTTCTCGTAGCCCCAGCAGACGATGACCGGCCTATCGTTCACCATGAAGACGAACGAATCGGCCGGTGCCCGGGCGGCGAGCTGCAGGGAAAGGCCGACCAGGCCCATGTCCTCGCGCGGGCCAGCGCCGGCGAACTGATCGCCCAGGCGGCGGATATCGGCCAGGGAGCGCTCGACGTCGCTGAGCACCTCTTCCTGGCGCGCGGGATCGAGGGCCGACAGCGGCTGCACCACGCCCGCCCAGCTTGCGTACCAGTCGATCGCCTTGCCGTCCTCGTGCAGCTGCGGTTCGGCCAGAAGATCGGCGGCGCCGTCCCCCAGGCGGCGGCGCACGACCCGGCGCAGTTGCGGCGCCGAATTGTGCAGCGGTTCGCCGCGCACGCCCAGGGGGCGCACGCCGCTTCGCGTCGTGACGATCAGCGTGGTTTCGCCAGCCATATCAGCCTGAAAATAGCCCGCGGATTATGGCGGGGCGATGGTGCCGGAAGAGGGGTGTCTAGACCGCTTTCGCCCATTCGCGCAGGACGAATTTCTGCACCTTGCCTGTCGAGGTCATGGGCAGGTCGCGGAACACCACGTAGCGCGGACATTTGTAGGAGGCGAGGTTGGCGCGGCAGTGGGCGACGATCTCCTCGGCGGTGGCCGTGGCGCCGGGCTTCAGCATCACGAAGGCGCACGGCGTCTCGCCCCATTTCTCGTCGGGCTTGGCCACCACGGCGGCGTTGGCGACCGCCGGATGCTCGATGATCACGCCCTCGACCTCGATGGTCGAGATGTTCTCGCCGCCCGAGATGATGATGTCCTTGGAGCGGTCGCGCAGCTCGATGTAGCCGTCCTCGTGCAGCACGCCCAGGTCGCCGGAATGGAACCAGCCGTGCTCGAACGCGTCCCGCGTCGCCTGGGCGTTCTTCAAATAGCCTTTCATGGTGAGATTGCCGCGGAACATGACCTCGCCCATGGTCGCGCCGTCGCGCGGCACCTCTTTCATCGTCTCGGGATCCATCACCGTGACGCCGTCCTCGGCGGCATAGCGCACGCCCTGGCGGGCCTTCAGTTGCGCGCGCTGGTGCGACGGCAACGCGTCCCAGTCCTCGTGCCACGAGCAGATCGTCGCCGGGCCGTAAACCTCGGTCAGCCCATAGACGTGGGTGACGCGGAAATTCTCCTTCTCCAGCGCCTCCAGCACGGCGGCAGGCGGCGGCGCGGCGGCGGTCATGAACTCGACCTTGCGGCTGAGCGGCCGGCGCTCCTCGGCCGTGGCGCCGATGATGAACTGCATGATGATGGGCGCGCCGCACATATGGGTGACGCCGTGCTCGGCGAGTGCCGCGTAGATCGTCGCAGCACTGGCGCGGCGCAGGCAAACCGACGTGCCGGCGACCAGCGCCAGGGTCCACGGGAAGCACCAGCCGTTGCAATGGAACATCGGCAGGGTCCAGAGATAGACCGGATGGGTGCCGAGCGCCCATTGCGTGGCATTGCCGTAGGCCGACAGCGCGCCGCCGCGGTGGCTGTAGACCACGCCCTTCGGGTTCCCGGTGGTGCCCGACGTGTAATTGAGCGAGATCGCGTTCCATTCGTCGGCGGGATAGTCCCAGGCGTAGTCGGCATCGCCGGTGGCGATGAACTCCTCGTAGGTCGTGTCGCCGATCTGGGCGCGGTCCTCGCATACCGGATCGTCGATATCGACCACCAGCGGCTGGACCTTGGCGATCGCCAGCGCCTCGGTCACGACGCGGTGGAACTCGCGATCGACCAGCAGCACCTTGGTCTCGCTGTGGTCGAGGATGAAGGCGACCATCGCCGCATCGAGCCGCGTGTTGAGCGAATTCAGCACGCCGCCCGACATCGGCACGCCGAAATGCGCCTCGTACATCTCCGGGATGTTGGGCGCCATGATCGCCACAGTGTCGCCCGTGCCGATGCCGACCTTCTCCAGCGCCGAGGCGAGCTGCCGGCAGCGCCCATAGGTCTCGGCCCAGCTCTGGCGCCGCGAACCGTGCACCAGCGCGATGTGGTCGGGATAGACGCTGGCGCTGCGCTCGATGAACTGCAGCGGTGTGAGCGGTGCGTAGTTCGCCGGAGTCTTGTCGAGATCGCGTTCGTAGATGTTCTGCGACAGCAGGGCGGCCTTGTGCGGTGCTGGCCGCGCCGAAGGCATGCGGGCGACCGAGGGGCGGTTCTTGACCGGCCGGCGAAGCGCGGGCCGGATGACAGGCTTGGGCACGATCGGCTTCTTGGCCTTCGCAGACTTCCTCGCGACAGGCTTCTTTGTCTTCGGGGCCTTGCGCCTGGTCGGCGTCTTGCCCTTGCCCGATCCTTTCCTGGATTTGCCCTTGGCCATGCTGTCTTTCCCGTTGCCCGCTCAACTTGCCTGTCCGCCGCGGCGCACTTTCACACAAAGGGCGGGGTCTACTCCAGTTTGATATCGAGCTCTTTCGACAGCACCGCGCCGTTGCGCTGGACGTGACGGGAGTCACATTCGCCTTCGTCACTTCGCCGTATCGTACGGATAATGCAATAATCGGATCACGGCGTTGCAAGGCCACGGGAGGTTCTGAAATGGACAGTCCGGTACGGCAACCAGTGCTGAGTGTGGGCCAGCAGCGGTTTCTCCTGAATCTCGCCGCCTGCATCGTGCCGGAAAGCGCCGGCGCGCCGGCGCAAGTGACCGATCCGCTGCTTGCCGCGGTCGACGAAGAATTGCAACCGCGTCCGCGCCTCCAGCAGCTCGAGTTCAAGCTGCTGCTGCTGGCGATCCGCTGGATGACCGTACCCTTCACCCTGCACCGGTTCGAGCGCCTGCCGGCCGCGCGGCAGGACCGCTGGCTGCGGTTTTTCGAGAACGCGCCGCTCACCCTGCTGCGGGTCGGCATCTGGGGCCTGAAAACCCTGGTTTTCCTCGGCTACTACACCCAGGACGGCGTGCTGCGGCGGATCCTCTATTTGCCGTCGAAGGAGGACGGCAATGTGCGCCTGCATCGTCGGCAGCTGCCGTCGGCCGGCTGAGCCATGGACGCCGAGTTCGACATCCTGATCATCGGCTCGGGGGCCGGCGGTGGCACCGTCGCCAGCGCGCTGGCGCCGCTCTGCGCGGAGGGCGCGCGCATCGCCGTGCTCGAATGGGGGCCGCACTTCAACGACGACGAGTTCACCGGCCGCGAGCTGGAAATGGCGGAAAAGCTATTCTTCGATTCCGGCGCGATCGGCAATCGCGATCAAACGCTGAACGTCGCCTGCGCCCGCGGCTATGGCGGCTCGACACTGGCCTATACCGGCACGTCGATCGAAATCCCCCAGCGCTCGCTGGAGCGCTGGGCCGTTCCCGGCCTGACGCTCGACGATCTCACACCGCGCATGCGGCGCTACAAGCAGCAGAACAACGTCCACGAGCTACCCGACGAGGATATCAACGAGAACAACCAGCTCTTTGCCGACGGTTGCCGGGCGCTCGGCTATGCGGTCAAGCGGTTCCCGGTCAATATCAAGGACTGCAAGGGCTCGGGCATGTGCAACATGGGATGCCCGAACCAGGCCAAGCAAGGCACCAACCGGGTTCAGCTGCCCGCGGCCGAGGCGCTGGGCGTGCAGGTCATCACCAACTGTCGGGTGCATCGCATCACGCCGCAGGGAGTCGAGGCGGAAGTGACGCCGTCGCCCCACGGCCGTCCGTCCGCCTGGCCGAGCGGCCGCTGTCGCCTCGGCGCCCGGATCGTCGTGGTTGCCGCCGGCGCCATGCACAGCTCGGCGCTGCTCGCCCATTCCCGCCTGCCGGTCGATCTGCCGGCGCTTGGCCGCTACTTCACCTGCCACCCCGCGCTCACCCTGGTGGCGCAGCACGACCGGCCGATCATCAACTATTACGGCTTTCCCAAAACCTATTACTGCGACGATTTCGAGGAACAGGATGATTTCATCCTCGAGACCTGCATGTATTTCCCGTTCACGACGGCTAAAAGCCTCGCTGGGTTCGGCGCGCCGCACAGCGCCATGATGGCGGATTTTCGGCGCCTGCAGATGATCCTCGTGCTGGTGTCGGACCGCGCGGAGGCGGACAACCGCATCACCGCCGATTCCGAGGGAAATCCGGTCCTTCACTACGCATTTTCCGAGCGCACGCTCGACGCGCTGGTGGCCTCGCAGCGCATCGCCGCCAAGATCTTCTTTGCCGGCGGCGCCGGGCGGGTGCATGCCCCGGCGGCCGACCGGTTTCTCATCGACCAGGCCGACCGCAACCGGGTCGATGCGCTGATCGACCGACGGCACCTCAAGCTCGGCAAGATCTCGATCCAGAGCGCCCATCCGATGGGCGGCTGCCGCATCGGCACCGACCGCACGCAGTCGGTCACCGACGACCGCGGCAAGGTGCACGGCCTCGACTGGCTCTATGTCGCGGACGGCAGCCTGTTCCCCGGCTCCTCCGGCGTGAACCCCTACGTCACCATCATGGCGCTTGCCGACCGCGTTGCCGAATCGCTGCTCGACCGCTGGCGTCGCGGCGAGCGTCGCGGGCGCTGAGGCCCCTGGGCCATAACGGCGCTACAGCTCGATCTTGGGGATCGCCGCCAGCGCCTGCGGCATCAGGTGCTCCGGCACGTCGAGCACGTTGGTGCCTTTGTCGTCGTGGACCGTGACCTTGTAGCGGAACCGGTCGGCGCCCGCCGCCGCGGTCTGCGGTGGCGGGGGCTTGGCCAAAAGTTCCTTCAGCTCGGCCTGCTCGGTGCCCGTCAGCTCATGATCCTCGCGCTCGCCGACGGCCGGCCGGCCGGCAAGTCCTCCGCGTCTTTCGATGCGGACGCGCATGGTTCAGGCGGCGAGAGCGGCGCTGGGCGAATCGACCGACAGATCGACCGCTTGCCAGGCATCCGTCGCCGCCTTGGCGACCGCCGAACCCTTGTTCTTGGCGGCAGCGACGGTGGCCTGGGCGAAATCGACGAAGGTCGCCCGCGAGGAAAGGCCGCTGACGCAGGCGTCGTACCATACCTTGATCGCCATATCGTAGGTGTTGCCGCCCAGGTTCTGGGCGAACGCGGCGAAGGCCCGGTTGGGAATGCCGCTGTTCTCGTGGACATCGCCGGTGGGGTCGAAGTCCTTGTACGAGGCGGGCTGCGGGCTGAGGCAGTGCGCGGCTCGCGGGTCGATCATGTCGCGCAGGCAGGTGAAGCCCTTGGCTTTGGCGTCCGGTCCCATGATGCCGGCGCCGATCAGCCAGCCGCTGGCGTCGCTTGCCGGCTTCTTCGCCAGCCATTGCGCAAAGGCCGCGCCGAAGCAGTCGCTGATGCTCTCGTTGAGGGCGCCGGACTGGCCTTCGTAGAGCAGGCCGCTTTCGTGCTGGGTCACGCCGTGCGTGAGCTCGTGTCCGATGACGTCGGGCGACCGCCAGAAGTCGATGAAGATCTTGTTGTCGCCGTTGCCATAGACCATCTGCTGGCCGTCCCAGAAGGCGTTCTGGTAGTCCTGGTCGTAGTTCAGGCTCGACACCAGGTCCATGCCCCGGTTGTCGACCGAGTTGCGTCCCAGCACCGTCTTGTAGAACTCCGCGACCTTCGCCGTCGTATCGAATACGGTCTTGAAGGCCGTATCGTTCGGCGTGGGGACGGGCGTGCCGGGCAGGGTGGTGCCGTGCTTGCAATCGAACACGTGCTCGACCGGCACCCTGGCGACGGCCGTGGCCAGCAAATGGAGCCCGCTTTGATGGCCGGCCAGCGAAGCCTGGCGATGGCCCTCGCGTACCAGGCGCAGCTTTTGTGTCGTGGCATAGCTGCGCTGATACCTGTTGCGGTCAGCGCTTCCGATTTGCTCGGCCTGCGCCAACGCCCGCAGGACGCTCAGCGAGACGATGAAGCAGCAACCGCATTTGCGTGTGGTGACGTTTGCCATGTGCGCCTCCAGTGTCGAGCAGAAAGAACTGACACAGCGCCGTCATCCTCCCCATTCCAGGCGGAAAACGCCGGCGGGTGACGGCGAGAAGCCTAAACTATTTTTACAACCAAGTCCAGATTTAACGCCATCCGGCAGCGTGCCTTGATTCTCGCTGCGTCGATGTGGCGAAACGCACGCTGAGCAGGGCAACACAAGTGTGCGCAAATGATGGGATTTGCAACTTGATAAATGGCATCGGGCGCATAGGCTTCGCGGTGAGGAGAGCCTCATGCCCAGCACACGCTTGTTCGTCGCCGTTGCGATACTCGTCGTGGTCCTGCTGACAGCAGGCTGGTGGGCCGCCGACATACAGGCGGCTCAGATGCAGCGCTGGCTGGCATCCGGACATTTGCCGCCGATCGGCAATCCCTGGAAGGGCACCAGCACGCCCGACGTCGACTACTACATGACGATCAACGCGATCTGCATCTCGATCGTCCTGCTCATTCCCGCGATCGGCGCCTTCGTGCTGCGTCGCCCCGCAGGGGCCGGTGCGGTCTGGCTGATGTTCTGGACAGCCGCCTGGCTCGCCTTCGTGGTTCATCTCTGGTACGGCGTCGATCACGTTCTGGGTGGCGTCGCGCGCGTGTTCCACGACAGCGCGTCGCCGCCCCGCGTCACCAATCCGGTCGGCGACACCGTCACGTCGCTGTGGTGGACAGCCGATGTGGCGCTCGCCTGGTGGATCGCGGTTCGCGCGGCGCCGATGCCGTTCTGGGCTCACATGCAGCGCGGCGCGCTGCATGCCTTGATCTTCCTCTCGGCGCTGGTGTCCTCGATCGCGCTGTCGAGCAACGGCTATGTGCGCGTCGCCGGCGTCGCGCTGCTGCTCTGCACGCTGGCCTGCGTGCTCTACCGCATCGTCGTCCGCCCGTTCGATCCGACCTCGGCGGGCGGACGCCTCTACACGCTCTTCTTCGAGGCGCTCAATCGGTTCACGCCGTGGTACCGGCTTTCAACCTGGGGGGCGGTGTTCAATCTCGGCGCGCTGCGCGTGGTGTTGCGCCAGCGCAACCTGCACAACACGTCGACCGTCCCGGTGACGAACCCGGCGGGATTGGCGGCGCTGCCGCCGTTCGATCCGCGCGACCTGACGCAGCGCAATCTCGACGGCTACTACAACGACCTTGCCAAGCCGGCGATGGGCAGTTCGAGCGATCCGGAACTCACCGACGCCAACAGCATGTACTTCACCAAGAGCAATCCGGGCGCGCGGTTCGGCCGCAACATCCCGCTCGACCAGGCGTTTCCCGAGCCGGATGCGGCGCTCCTGGCGCCCAGTCCGCGCCTGGTCAGCACGGAATTGCTGGCGCGTCGCCACTTCATTCCGGCGACCTCGCTCAACTTCCTCGCCGCCGCCTGGATCCAGTTCGAGACGCATGACTGGTTCAATCACGGCGAACCGATCCCCGGGCATGAGTTAGAGGTGCCGCTCGCCCCGGACGATCCGTGGCGGGAGCGCAGCTGCCCGATGAAGATCCGCCGCACCCGGCCCGATCCGACCCGCGACTACGAACGCGAAAGGGCGGAGAATGGCGGGCAGCTGCGCTATCCGCCGACCTACGCCAACGCCGAGTCGCATTGGTGGGATGCGTCGCAGATCTACGGCAGCAACCACGAAACGACAGAGCGCTTGCGGGCAGAGCGACGCATCGAGAACGGCAATACAGTGCTGACCGGCGAGCTCGTGCCCGACGGCAAGCTCTTCCTCGATCATGACAATCTGATCCTCGACCCCAATGCCCTCGATTCCAAGCTGGAGACGGCGCTCACCGGCTTCTCGGGCAATTGGTGGGCCGGCCTCAGCCTGCTGCACACGCTGTTCGCGCGCGAGCACAACGCCATCTGCGACGAGCTCAAGCGCTTCAATCCGGACTGGGACGGCGATCGGCTGTTCCACTCGGCGCGCATGGTCAACGCGGCGCTGATGGCGAAGATCCACACCGTCGAATGGACGCCGGCGATCCTGGCGCATCCGGCGCTCGAGATCGGCATGAAGGCGAACTGGTGGGGGCTCGAGACCGAGCGCCTGCACCGCGCGATCGGCCGCATCAGCGAGAACGAGGCCTTCGCCGGCATGCCGCTCAGCGGCGTCGATCACCACGGCGCCGACTACTGCCTGACCGAGGAGTTCGTCTCGGTCTACCGCATGCATCCGCTGATGCGCGACGACCTGCCGGTGCGCTCGGCGAGCGACGGGCGCCTGCTGGCGACAGTGGCGGCGACCGACGGCGTGGTCGGCAATCTCGACCAGCTCGGCGTTTTCAAGAGCAAGGACTGGGATTTCACCGACGTCTTCTACTCGTTCGGTGTCGCCAATCCCGGTGCGATCACGATCCACAACTACCCCAACTTCCTGCGCGAGCTGGTGCGGCCGGATGGCGCCGTGATCGACCTCGCCTCGGTCGACGTGATGCGCGACCGTGAACGCGGCGTGCCGCGTTACAATCGCTTCCTGGAATTCGTGCACAAGAAGCCGATCCAGAGTTTCGACGAGCTGGCCAATCCCCTGCACCCCGGCCTGCCGCAGGAATTGCGCCGCGTCTATGGCCAGACCAACGGGCGCGACAACGTCGATCGCATCGACCTGATGGTCGGGCTGTTCTGCGAAGTGCCGCCGGCCGGCTTCGGCTTCAGCGACACCGCGTTCCGCATCTTCATCCTGATGGCGTCGCGCCGGCTCAAGAGCGACCGCTTCATCGCCAAGGACTTCACCGCCGACCTCCTCACCAGCGCCGGCGTTGCCTGGGTGAACGACAACAGCTTTGTCAGCTTGGTCCTTCGCCATTTCCCGCGGCTTGGTCCGGCGCTCTACGGCGTGAGCAACGGCTTCAAGCCATGGAACGACGTGGCGTTGTCCGGCAACTTGCGGGGGTAGGGCCGTGCGCATCTACGAAGCGATTGTTCGCGGCCTCGAAAGTGTTGGCGTGGACGCAGCCTTCGGCGGCGCCGGCGAGAATGCCGCCGGCATGATGATCGCTCTGAAACATTCGCAGAAGATCCGTCCGGTCATCACCCGACACGAGCAGGGCGCGGCCTTCGCCGCCTGCGGCTACGCGATGTTCACCAACAAGCTCGGCGTGTGCTGGGCGACCGCGGGACCGGGCGCCTTCAACCTCTTCTCCGGCCTTGCCGTGGCGATGTCGGATTCCTACCCGCTGCTCGCCATCTCGGGCTACTCGTCGCTCGACTGGCGCGGCAAAGGCGCGCTCAACGAGACGTCGGGCGTCAACCGGACGCCCGATTCGCAGGTGATGTTCACTGCGACCACCAAGAAAAGCTGGCTGCTGACCGATATCGCCAAGACGATGGATGTCGTGGAAGAGGCGGTGAACCTCGCCTTCGAGGGGCGGCCCGGCCCGGTGCACATCCATGTGCCTGAGAATCTCACGCATCACGGCGTCGAAGTGAACAACTATCGCGACCTGCGCCTGGTGATCGCGCCGGTCTTGCCCGATCCGGCGCGGGTCGCCGAAATCGCCGACTATCTCGCCGACGCGTTTGCCAAGAACAAGAAGGTCGTGGCGCTGGTTGGTTTCGGCGCGATCCGCAGCGGCGCGGGGGCGGAAGTGCGCCGTCTCATCGAGCGGTTCCAGTTGCCGTTGCTCACCACCCTCGACGGTAAGGGCATCGTCGAGGAAGGCCATCCCCTGGCGGTCGGCGTGTTCTGCGACAGCGGCCATGCCACGGCCTGGAAGGCGTTCCTCGACGCCGACGTGGTGATCGCCGTCGGCAATTCGCTCAACCAGCACGCCACCTTCGGTTATCGCGACGACCTGTTCGCCAATCGCGCGCTGATCCACATCAATATCTCGGAGATGGAGATCGACAAGGCCTACAAGGCCGACTACGCGCTGGTCTCCGACGCCAAGCCGGCGCTCGCCGCGCTGATCGCCGCCCTCGAGCAAAAGGTCGGGCCGCGACCGAAGGCGGTGGTCGACCACCGCGACTACGAAGAACGCCTGCTGCTGCCACGTCCCGGCGGCATTCATCCCGGCAAGCTCGCCCAGGCGATCGGAAAGATGCTGCCGCCGCGCGGCATCGTTCTGGCCGACGCGGGCGCCCACCTCGCGTGGCTGGGCTACTTCGTGGAGCTCGCCCAGGGCCAGAACTTCCGCAAGCCGGGCACCTTTGGGCCGATGGCCGGGCACGTCAACGGCGCCATCGGCCTCAAGCTCGCGCACCCCGATCGGGCCGTGGTGGTGGGCTGCGGCGACGGCAGCTACGCGCTCGGCGGCTTCGAGCTGATGACGGCCGTCGAACATTCCCTGCCCATCATCTGGATCATCTTCAGGGATGGCGAGTTCAAGCTGATCAAGCTCTACCAGCTCTCGGCCTTCCTGGAGAGCGGACTGGTCGAGTTCCAGAATCCGGATTTCGCGGCCTATGCCCGAGCTTGCGGCGCCGACGGCTACACCGTCGAAACCCTGGAAGACTTCGAGCGCGCCTACGCCGCGGCGCTGGCGTCGAAGCGGCCGAGTGTGATCGACGCCAAGATCACGCGCCTTGCCCTGCCGCATTACAGCCCGTCGCCCGCGGGTACGATCGCCGGTGTCCTTGAGATGATCGAGGCCCGTTTCCGCGGCGGCTCGTAACATCATGATCGGGGAATGCGATGACCACCAATGAGGCAACCCACGGTCTCGACGCGCTGAAGGCGCGGTCGCTGATCGAGACGATCTGGCGACGCCGCACCCATCGCGTGAGCCGCGGCAGCGATGTCGCCGCCGGCGAGATGAGCTACAAGAGCCCCCATCCGCGCGCGCCGCTCACGCCGCTCGAGGAGGCGCTGCTGATCGCCGCGACCGGCTGCACCGGCCTCAGCATGCCCGACCGGCCGTTCTACGACCCGACCAGCGGCGCGCCGATCATGGCCAAGCCCAACGTCAACATGGTCGGCCGCACCGCCGGCAGTCCGGACAACGCCCAGGGAACGTCCTTCTTCCTGATCAACGACAGCGGCACCTATTTCCTGCGCAAGCTGCCGCCGGTCGACGGCGATCCGTTCGATGCCGCCCTCCTGCTGCAACGGGCGGAAATGGCCAAGGTGAGGCTGCTCGATGAGCGGATCGACGTGCCGGGCGGCAAGCGCGACTTCCCGGCCTATCTCGATTCCAATCGCTTCCTGTCCAATCAGCCGGGCACGACCCTGTTGTTTCCGGTCGTCGATCTGTCGCATCAGTACATCAACGGCATGATGTATCTGCTGACCCAGCCGGCAGGGGCGCGGCCGACCATCGTCGACGATCGCAATTTCTACCGGCTGGCCGGCGTCAAGAAATGGGTCGACAACGGCTTCCTCAACAAGGACATCAAGCTGCCGCTGGGGACCATCTGGTCCATGCGCACCCAGATCGAGGCCGATCTGCTCATCCAGAACGTGTTCCTGGTGGCCGAAGCGATGGGACTGGGCGCCTGGATCCATGGCTCGATTTCGCCGCCCGTGCTGATGGGCGATCCCAAGTTCATCAAGCAGTACGGCCCCATGCTGGGCTTCGATTTCGTCACCCCGAAATGGAAGCTGGCCGATCTGCTGCGCTGGCAGGTGCCCTTGCCCCAATATGCCAACCTGCGCTCCAACGCCGTCGGGCTACGGCACAAGGGCGAGCATCTCATCAAGGGTTCGTGTCCGCCCTATTACGACAGCATGGCGGAGGCCGTCGCCGCGGTGGTGGCCACCAAGTTCGGGCCCGACGGCATCTACAGCGACACCACGACGTTCGATAAGATCTACAAGGGCACCTACGGCGAGACCTACCTCAAGGACGCGAGCGTCTATTCGCAGGACGTCATCGCCTGCACCCGCGACATCTGCACCTACATCTACGAGACGCACGGCCGCTTTCCCGCCCATGTCGAAACCATCCATGCCCCGGGCATCTGGCTGCAGGTCCATCACGTCGAGCAGGACTATTACGACACGTTTTTCCGGAACGGCCTGACGCAGGCCCATCGCGATCACGATCACGCCTGGCACGAGTCGCCGTAGGCGCCCAGCGCACCACGAGCGAGGCGGAGATGCCGCCTTTCGCGCGACCGGCTTTGCGGCGATAGTGGCCGTATATTCGGCTCACCAGAGGCAACCCGATGCCCGGGAGACTAGCGGCGCGCGACATCAGGCTGAAGCGGGCCTACCGACCGGCTGCGGCGGGCGACGGCGCGCGGATCCTGGTCGACCGGTTATGGCCGCGCGGCCTGAAGAAGTCCGACGCGGCCATCGATCGCTGGCTGAAGGACATCGCTCCCAGCACGGCGCTGCGCCAATGGTTCGCGCACGATCCCGCACGCTGGCCGGAGTTCCGCCGCCGCTACGCTGCCGAAATTCGCCGCCATCCGGATCAGCTCGCGGAACTGCGCGCGATCGCGCGCAAGGGCCCCGTGACGCTCATATTCGCGGCGCGCGACGAGCTTCGCAATGACGCCGTCGTGCTGCGGTACACCCTTTTGGGACGATAAGCGGCCGGGAGGAGTGGGAATGTCCCTGGAGGGTCTGTTACGCGAGGCTCGTGCCTGCACCGTCTGCCAGGCGGCGCTGCCACTGGGAGCGCGGCCGGTTCTGCAGGCTGCGCCTGGCGCCCGGTTGCTGATCGTCGGCCAGGCACCGGGGCGCAAGGTCCATGCGACAGGCATGCCTTGGAACGATGCCAGCGGCGATCGTCTGCGCGAGTGGCTCCAGCTCGACCGGTCAGTCTTCTACGATGCCGCCCGGGTGGCGATCGTGCCCATGGGCTTCTGCTATCCCGGCGCGACGGACTCGGGAGGCGACAGGCCGCCCCGCCATGAATGTGCGCCGCTCTGGCATGCCCGACTGCTCGGGCATCTCCGCGAGATCGGCTGCACGCTGCTGGTGGGGCAGTACGCCCAGAAGCACTATCTGAGATCGGCCCGCAAGAACACGCTGACGGAGACCGTCAGGGCATTCGCCGAGTATGGACCGCGGTTTTTTCCGCTGCCGCATCCGAGTTGGCGGAGCGTCGGATGGATACGACAGAATCGGTGGTTCGAGGAGCGCGTGCTCCCGGATTTGCGCGAGGCCGTGCGAAGGTTGGCATAGCCAGCCAGCCAGCTTGTCACTGCTGGCGCAGCCTGTCCGGCCGGTACTTTTCCATCACCGTGTCCAACCGCTCGACGGATATGTTCAACATCGTCGCGACCTGCCTTTTCTGCGCCTCCGTCGGCGGTCCGTTCGGGCAGTGCGGCAGGAAGCGGTCGGCAACTTGCCGGAATTGCTCGGGCGTCGTGCCGAGATCCTGGGCGATCAGCGCGATGGGCGGCCCTTTCGGCGCGGGATGCAGGCCAGGGCCGACAACGGCCGCGAAGGTGAGGCCGCAGGCGCCGACGACAAGCAGGTCCATCAGTCCGTAGCGGAGCCTGCCGCGGCGCGGGGCTTTCGGCGGGGCGTCGATTTGCGCTGCCATCTTCCTCACTCGAGAGACGTGGCGGCCGGATCGATCCGGCTCGCACAGAGGTCTCTTGATGGATACGCAACCGGCGGACCGGCTATCCCCGCTCAGTCGTCCTGGTTCAAATGATCGCGTTGCGTGGTCCCTGCATAGTCCCGGCGGAAGCGTCCGCGCCGCTGCAATTCGGGCACCACCAGATCGACGAATTCCTCGATCGCGCCCGGCGAATAGATCGGCGAGAGCATGAAGCCGTCGCCGCCCACCGCATCGAAATAGGCCTCGAGCTGGTCGGCGACGTCGGATGGCGTGCCCACCATCTGCGGCAGGCCGACCGCCTGGCCGTGATTCTTCGCCACCTGTCGCAAGGTCAGAAGCTCGCCGCTCATCGAGCGGTAGCGCGTTTGCATGCGCTGCAGCTTGGGCTCGGTGCGATGCGCCATGATCGTGTCGAGCGGCAGGGTCGACAGGTCGAAATCGAGATGGCCGGACAGGATGGCGAGGCCGCCCTCCAGCGGCACCAGAGCGTTGTGCTCGGCCTGCTTGTCTTCGGCCTCGGCGCGCGAAGCGCCGACGATAGGCTGCACGCCGAACAGGAACTTGCAGGCCTGCGGCGGCCGTCCCGCTTCGACGACGCCGCGCTTGATGTCGTCGTACAGCGCCTTGGCGCCGGCGAGGTAGGGCTGGATGGCGAAGACCGCGTCGGCGTAGCGCGCGGCGAAGTCGCGGCCCTTGCCGGAGGTGCCGGCCTGCAGGATGGCCGGCCCATGTTGCGGCGAGCGCGTCACGTTCAGCGGTCCGCGCGACTTGAAGAAGCGGCCGGCATGGTCGATGCGATGGACCTTGGCCGGGTCGGCGAACACGCCGGCGGCGCGATCCATGACCACGGCGTCCTCGTCCCAGCTGTCCCAAAGCTTGCGGCAGACTTCCATGAATTCGTGCGCTCTGTCGTAGCGATCGTCGGTGGGTTTGAGCTCCTCGCCGAAATTGGCCGACTGGTTGTGGTTGAGCGTGGTCACGACGTTCCAGGCGGCACGACCGCCGGTCAGGTGGTCGAGCGTCGCCCACAGCCTCGCCGCATGGAAGGGATGCTGGTGGCTCACCGAATAGGTGGCGCCCAGGCCGATCTTGCTGGTGACCGCGGCCATGAACGACAGCAGCGGGATCGGATCGTGCTCGGGCGCCTGGGTGGCGTTGCGAATCGCGGGCGCCAGCGAGCCGGTGTAGGTGTCGGAGATGTAGTTGAGGTCGGCAAAGAAGACCATGTCGAACTTGCCGCGTTCGCAGACGCGGGCGATGTGCTGGTAGAGCGCCGGCCGCGACCAGTCGTAGCCCGCCTGCGCGGTGCGCGGATGCCGCCACATCGCCACGCTGTGATAGGTCGGGCCGTGGATCAGGAATTGGGCCAGATGCATCATGGCCTTAGGCACGACAGGTTCCCTTCAATTCAGCTCGGCGCGGCGATTCCCGGATGGGGCGCCACGCATCATGCCGCCCGCGGCAAGCGGATGGTCACATATCTGGATTGCGGCGGTCCATCGCCAACGCTAAGCCTGCCTGCGGCAAGGGAGGAGATGCGGCCATGGCCGTTGGTGACAAGTATCGCGCCCTGCATCGGCGCTCGCTCGACGATCCGGACGGCTTCTGGGCCGAGCAGGCGACCGCGATCGACTGGACCCGGCGCTGGGACAAGGTCCTCGACGCGTCCACCCCGCCTTTCTATCGCTGGTTCGCCGGCGCCGAGCTCAACACCTGTTACAATGCGCTCGACCGCCACGTGGAACGCGGCCGCGCCGACCAGACGGCGCTGATCTACGATTCGCCCGTCACCAACAGCAGGAAGAGCTTCACCTATCGCGCGCTGCGCGACCAGGTGGCGAAGCTGGCGGGCGCCATCGCCGCCCAGGGCGTCGGCAAGGGCGACCGGGTCATCATCTACATGCCGATGATTCCCGAAGCGGTGATGGCGATGCTGGCCTGCGCGCGGCTGGGCGCGGTGCATTCGGTGGTGTTCGGCGGCTTTGCCGCCAACGAGCTCGCCACCCGGATCGACGACTGCTCGCCCAAGCTGGTGCTGACCGCGTCGTGCGGCGTCGAGCCGGGCCGCATCGTGCAATACAAGCCGTTGCTCGACCAGGCGATCGAGCTCGCCGCGCACAAGATCCCGCGCTGCCTCGTGTTCCAGCGCCCGCAGGCCCCCGCCTCAATGGTGAAGGGCCGCGACCTCGACTGGAACGAGGCGGTGGCCGCCGGCCGGCCGCACGACTGCGTGCCGGTGACGGCGACCGATCCGCTCTACATTCTCTATACGTCGGGCACGACCGGCCAGCCCAAGGGCGTAGTGCGCGACAATGGCGGCCACTGCGTGGCGCTCGCCTGGTCGATGCAATACCTCTACGGCATTAAGCCCGGCGAGGTCTGGTGGTGCGCCTCGGACGTCGGTTGGGTGGTGGGCCACAGCTACATCGTCTATGGCCCGCTGATCCACGGCGCGACCTCGATCCTCTACGAGGGCAAGCCGGTCGGCACGCCCGACGCCGGCGCCTTCTGGCGCGTGATCTCCGAGTACAAGGCCGTCGCCCTGTTCACCGCGCCGACGGCCTTCCGCGCCATCAAGAAGGAGGACCCCGAGGGCAAGCTTCTCGCGCAGTACGACCTCTCGGCCTTCCGCACCCTGTTCCTGGCCGGCGAGCGCGGCGATCCGCCGACCATCGAATGGGCGCAGAAGCGTTTGGGCGTGCCGATCGTCGATCACTGGTGGCAGACCGAAACCGGCTGGGCGATCTGCGGCAATTTCGTCGGGCTGGAGCCGATGCCGATCAAGCCAGGCTCGTGCTCGGTGCCCTCGCCGGGCTGGCAGCTCGACGTGCTGGACGAGCAGGGCAACAAGATGAAGGCGGGCGAGGTCGGCGCGCTGGCCGGCAAGCTGCCGCTGCCGCCGGGCACGTTCCCGACCTTGTGGAACGCCGACGAGCGATTCCGGCAGGCCTATCTTGAGGAGTATCCCGGCTACTACAAGACCGGCGACGCGGGCTTCATCGACACCGACGGCTACGTCTCGGTGATGACGCGGGTCGACGACGTGATCAACGTCGCCGGCCACCGCCTGTCGACCGGTCAGATTGAGGAGGTGCTGGCCTCGCACGACGACGTCGCCGAATGCGCCGTGATCGGCATCGCCGACGAGCTCAAGGGCCAGGTGCCGTTCGGCTTCCTGGTGCTGAAGGCCGGCGTCGACCGCCCAACGCAGGACACGGTGCGCGAAGTGGTGCAGATGGTGCGCGACCGCATCGGCCCCGTGGCCTTCTTCAAGACCGCCATCGTCGTGCCCCGCCTGCCCAAGACACGTTCGGGCAAGATCCTGCGCGGCACCATGCAGAAGATCGCCGACGGCCAGCCCTGGAAGATGCCCGCCACCATCGACGACCCGGCCGCGATCGAGGAGATCACCGGCGGCCTGAAGACGGCGGGGTATGCTGCGAAGAGCTAGGCGTAGCCCCGAGCAAAATTGTCATCCCGAGCGCAGCGAGGGACCTTTCCTGTGGCCTCAAAGGTCCCTCGCTGCGCTCGGGATGACACCGATACTTTGGCGACGACATTCGATTTGTTCCTGGAGGATGTATGACTCTCGACGTCAACCGCCCCGATCTCACGGTGGGCGTGGTCGGAACCGGTGCCATGGGCCGCGGCATTGCGCAGGTGACGGCGCAGGGCGGCATCAAGGCCATCATGTTCGATGCAGCAGCGGGAGGCGCGGCCAAGGCGAAGGCGGCGATTCTCGACACCTTGAAAGGCCTCGTGACCAAGGGCCGGCTGACCGACGCCGACGTCGCCAAGACCGACGCCAATCTCGGCATCGCCGAGAGCCTGTCGGACCTCAAGGGCTGCCACGTCGTCATCGAGGCGGTTTTCGAGAACCTCGAAGTGAAGCAGAAGCTGTTCGGCGAGCTCGAGGCCGTGGTGGCGCCCGCCGCGATCCTGGCGTCCAACACTTCGTCGATCCGCATCGCCTCGATCGCCCACGCGCTGAAGCATCGCGAGCGCGTCTGCGGCATGCACTATTTCAATCCCGTGCCATTGATGAAACTTGTCGAGGTGATCCGCGCCGCCGACACCGCGCAATGGGTGGTCGCCGCCATGACGGCGCTGGGCCAGCGCCAGACGCGGGTGCCCGTCGTCGTGGGCGACACGCCGGGCTTTTTAGTCAATCTCGGCGGCACCGCGATCGGCACCGAGGGGCTGCGCATCATGCAGGAGGGCAGGGCAAGCCCGAGCCAGGTCGACGCCGTGATGCGCGACACCTGCGGCTTTCGCATGGGCCCGTTCGAGCTGATGGACCTCACCGGCATCGACGTGAACTTCCCGGCGCGCAAGATCATCTACGAGGGCTTCTTCCACGACCGGCGCATGACGCCCAGCCCCTACCACGAGAGCCTGTATGCGGCCGGCCGGCTGGGCCGCAAGACGGGCGGCGGATGGTATGCCTACGATTCAAAAGGGGCGAAGATTGATCCCGGCGCCGACCATGTGACATCGGCCGCGCCGGCCGCCAGCGTCGTGGTCATGGATCCCCACAATACGAAGCTCACCGGCCTGCTCGCGGGCGACGGCGTCCGGATGCTGGGCGCCGACGACGGTGAGAGCCCGATCCTGGTGGCGCCGATCGGCAAGGACTGCACGACGGCGGCGATCGAGCTCGACCTCGATCCCAGGCGCACCGTCGCGGTCGATCTCACGGGCGATACCGGCAAGCGCCTCACCGTCATGGCCGCACCCAACGCCGATCGCGCGGTGCGCGACGCGGCCGTCGCGCTGCTCGCCAAGTCGGGCACCAAGGTGACGGTGATCAAGGATTCGCCCGGCTTCATCGCCCAGCGCATGTGCGCCATGATCGCCAATCTCGGCTGCGAGATGGCGATGATCGGCATCGCCTCGGCGCAGGACGTCGACACCGCCATGACGCTCGGCCTCAATTACCCGCGCGGGCCGCTGGCGCTGGCCGACTGGCTGGGCGTGAAGGAGTGCCACGAGATCCTGGTGCAGATGCAGGCCATCACCGGCGACGACCGCTACCGGCCGAGCCAATGGCTGCGGCGACGGGCACAGCTCGGGCTAAGTGCGACCCTGCCCGACTAGGGGTATCCTTCATGCGCCGCGACGCCGGCCTCAGTCACGATGCCGTCACGATCTGTCCGCGACATCTCGCCGAACGGATGGCTGGTGTCATTGCTTGTCGCCGAACGGTCCTGGCTTGTAGAACCTTTCGCCCCATTGCGGCGTCTCGGCCCACTGCCACACGGGCGCGCCGCCGGCGATGCTGAGGTCGGGCCAATACTTGGTCGTGCCGTGGAAGCCCGTCTTCATCTCGTCGATCGAGGGACGCGAGCCGCGCGATTCCCAGACCGCTTTCTGGATGTCCGCGGCCCATGAGAGAAGCGGCTTTATTTCCTTCCAGGTCAGGGCCGAATCGATCGTGCCGAGGGAATGGAAGAACTCCGACGTCTTGATCAGCGTCAAGGCGTCGTACTCGAGGACGACCGGCGCGGTGCGGATGCCGTCGTTCTCGGCGTAGGTCTCAAGCGACTGCTGGGCGATTTCCGGCTTCAGCTTCCACCAGCGGTTGGCAATCTCTATGGCTTGCGGCTGGTTGGCGCTGACGATCTCCTGCGCTTCCCAGTCGGCTTCCAGGAAGGCGCGCAGGAGATCAGGATGCTCGCTGGCGAAGGCCTGCCGTGCGCTGAGGTAAAGGCGGTCGGTGAAAAAGCCCTCGGGCCATCCCCACGCCTTCTTGGTCTCGGGCAGGCGGCCGCCCGGCGACTTGTAGGTCTTGCCGGTGAAGCCGTCGCTGTCGACGAGAAGATCGGCCGTGCCGAGGTCGGGCCCCTGGAAGCGGAACGGCACCCATACGGCCACGGCGTCGACGCCAGCCGGCATCTGTATGCCCACGTTGGGCGGCATGTTGACGATCTTGATGCGGGCCTGCTCGATCGACTTGCCGAGAACGTTCCGGATGACCGATGCGAGCGTGTAGTGCGCGCTCGTCCCTACCGGAACCCCGATGGTCTTGCCTTCGAGCTTCGCGACCTCGTCGATGCCGCCGCCGGGGCGCACCATGACCGCATTGGATATGTGGCTGGCCTGGATTCCGAAAACGACGAAGGGCACGCCCTGCTTGATCCGCGCCGTCAACGCCGCGCTCGAGATGTCCATGTCGATGTCGAGGTTGCCCGACATCATGGCGGCGTTGGCGGGCGGTCCGCCGGCAATGAACTGCTTCCAGTCGGTGACGACGGAATAGCCGTATTTCGCCGCGTATTTCTCGTAGAGTTTCCGTTCCTGGATGATGCCGTTTATGCCGGCGGTGCCGGCGAAAGGATTGAAGCCGATACGGACGGTGACCTGCTTGGTCTGCGCCGAGGCGACGCGACCCAGGCTGGAGGTCAGTCCGGCAGCCATCGCGGTGGCAAGAACAGTGCGCTTGGTCAGCATCGTCATCTCCTCATTTCAACCTGCAGCATCAACCAGATCTCATCGGACAGCCGATGGAAGTCCTTATGGACGCGGAGCTCGGGAAGACGCGGCCGCGAGAACGGGACGGCGAACTCACCCCTGATCCGGCCGGGCCGCGGCGACATGACGATGATTCGATCGGAGAGGAAAATCGCCTCGTCGATCGAATGCGTGACATAGACGACGGTCTTCTTCCGCTCGCGCGAGGCTTCGCTCCAGATGCGCAGCAGCTCGTCCTGCAAGGCGACTCTGGTCAGCGCATCCAGCGCGGCCAGAGGCTCGTCCATCAGCATGATGTCGGGGTCGTTCGCCATGCAGCGCGCCAGCGCGCAGCGCTGCCGCATGCCGCCGGAGAGCTCATGCGGATACTTCTGCTCGAAGCCCTGCAGGCCGACGAGGCCGACGTAGCGGCCGACGAGCTTGTCGATCTCGCTTGCCCGGAATCCGCGGCTCGCCGGCCCGAAGCCGATATTGCCGGTCACCGTGAGCCACGGGAACAACGCGTATTCCTGGAAGACCACGCCACGATTGGGTTCCGGGCCGTCGATCGATTTCCCATCGACCTCGATCCGGCCCGAACTCGATCGCTCGAATCCGGCGATGATGTTGAGAAGGCTCGATTTGCCGCAGCCACTGGGGCCGAGGATGGCGAGGAATTCGCCGTCGGCGATGTCGAGATCGACCCTGTCGAGCGCCTTCACGGGCGCGCCGGCCGCGCCATCGAACTGCTTGGTGACGCCGGCAATGGCGATCTTGGTGTTTGCCGTCATGGCAGTCGCACGCCCTGCCGCCACGGCAGCAGCAGCCGCTCGATCCATCGGCTCGCCAGATCCATGACGAGGCCGATGACGCCGATGGTTATCATGCCAACGATGACGAGGTCTGTGCGCAGGACTTGCTGATAGTAGTTGATCATGTAGCCGAGGCCGCTGCTGGCGGCGATCAATTCGGCGCCGACGATGCTCATCCAGCTCACGCCGATCGCGATGCGCAAGCCAGTGAAGATCGAGGACAGGGTGGTCGGAAGAACAACGTGCGTCAGCAGCCGGCGGCGGCTCGCGCCCAGGGACAGGGCAGCGCGGACATGAAGCTTGTCGAGCGAACGGACGCCGGCGATCGTGCTCACCAGGATCGCGAAGAAGGCCGACAGGAAGGTGATGAAGACGATCGAGACCGTGCCTATGCCGAACCACAGGATCGACAGGGGAACCCAGGCGAGCGGCGGGATCGGCCGGAACAGGCTCAAGAGGCCGTCGAGCAGCTTCTCGATCCGCTGGTAAAGTCCCATGGCCAGTCCGATCGGCACACCCAGGGCGAGCGCGGACAGGTCGGCGTAGAATATCCTCTGAAGACTCGCCGCGATATTGTCGGTCAACTCGCCGCTTGCGATGGAGCGAACGAAGGCGGTGGCGACCTTGACGGGTGACGGCAGGAGCGCGCCCGGAAAGACCGCCATGACATCGGTGAGGAGGGACCAGACGAGCACGAACAGGACAGGCAGAACGACATAGTAAAGCCATGACAGGGAACGGCCGGCCTGGCGCGTGCCGGCGGACGCGGCCTCGCCGGTGATCGGCGGCCCTGCCGCGGCTCCGGACCGGGTTTCAGGCGTCATATTCGTAGACCAAAGGCTGCTCGAGGAAGACCTCCACCTGTCCGGCGGTTTTCCTCACCTCATACATTTTCAGCGGCATGCGCGACTCGGTTCCGGCGCAGGCGCCCGTGCGCAGGTCCCACTGCCAGATATGCTTGAAGCAGGTGATCAACTCGCCGTCGCAGAGTCCCTTGCGCAATGGTTCCTCCTGGTGCGGGCAAAGCGGAGGGTAGGCGAAATATTCGTCGCCCACGCGGGTCAGCAGCACTGTGATGCCGTCGACGTCGAACTCCTTCATGTCGTTCTGCCCGATCGCCCCTTCTCTGAACGCCACCTTCCACGCCATCGATTTCCCTATCCTTTGCGGTTCTCCGGCCAATTCCCCAGCTCTTGGGCCAGACCATCATCAGCTGAACTTGTCGAAGCGGATGCGCGAGGGCGGCAGGCGCCCCTTCAGCATCACGACCCGCATTGCGGCGTCCACCATGGGCGGTGGCCCGGCAAGAAATGCCATCGTGTTGCGGGGCTGTCCGTCCAGGCGGCGCGCCACGGCTTCGTGCACCATACCCTCCTCGAAGCACAGCCTGGGCCAAAGCGCGCGCTCGGCGGCGGCCGCCGGCGCTTCGGACAGCGCCACGGTCGCCTCGAAATCTGCGCCGAACCGCTCCCGCCACAGGCTGATCTGCTGCAGGGCAGCGGCGTCCCGCATGGTGCGAACGCCGAAGAACAGCCGGGCGCGATGGCGCGCGAGATAACCCTCGCCTGCAGCCCGCGTCAGGATGGAAAGCGCCACTCCCAGGCCGGAGCCGCCGACGATCATCAGCAGGTCATGGCCGAGCGACGGCTCCAGCACCGCCGAGCCCAGGGGACCGAACAGGCTCAAGGCGTCGCCCGGCCGGGCCCGCGTGAACAGCCAATCGCTGAAGCCGCCGTCTGGCTTGCACTTGATAATGAAGTCGAGCCGCCGCGACGGCGCTTCCCCATTGGCCATCGAGTAGGCGCGGAAGCCGTCGATTCCGGGGGCGGCCAGCAGCGCGAATTGGCCAGCCTCGAAGGCCATCGGTCGTTCGAGCATCAGCACCAGCGACAGCATGTCATGGGTCAGCGGCTCGAGCCGGTCGACGCGGGCGGCCAGCGTTGCCGGCCGCTCGGATCCGGCACGCCAGGTCGCCATCGAATTGGAAAGCGCGATGCGGCAGTCGGTCAGCGGCGCGGCCTGGCACATCAGGAACTCGCGCCGAGCCGCCTTCAAGCCCTGCCGTCCCGGCGCCCGCGCCCAGCCTTCACCGATTGCGCCGTCGATCAGCCGGGCCCGACAGGTGCCGCAGGTGCCCGTCGCGCACTCATAGGGCAAGGCAACGCCCTGGCGAAGTCCCGCCGCGAGGATGGTCTCGCCGGCCAGCGTTGCGAAAGCGAGCGGCCCGGTCTTTGTTTCGATGATGATCTCCACCAGGCCTCCGCCTCAGAACGGGATCTGCGACCCTGTACCGAGGGAGCGCGTCTCGAGGCGCACTTCGCGCGCCTTCAGGCGCGGCGTCGCGCCGCTCGTATCGACCACGTCGTTGTAGCGGCCGACGGCGAATACCTTGGTGTCGCCGCGGTCGTTGGTGAAGTAGATCGTCAGGGCGCTCGTGACGTTCATCGTGCCGGGGGAACCGTTCGGTATCACGCGATAGACCTGGGCGTGGCGCGTGAACCGCCCTTCCGGCTTCACATGCTCCGGCAGCATCTCGAACATCGCCGCCAGATCGGTGCGGCTTTGTTCCAGCCAGATCATCTCCTTGCGCAGTTCCGGGCTGTAGGCGGTCACCTTGTAGTGATAGTCGTCGGTGCAGAGCGCCAGGTACTCATCGAACTTTTCGTCGTCCATCACCAGGCACGACTGATAGATCACATCCTTCACGGCATCCGTGCTCATTCTCGAATCCTCCCGGTGGCCGCCGCCAGCTGTGGGCCCACAGGCCTTACTCGGCAGCTTGCGCGATCTGGTTCAGCGGATTGCTCGCAGGCCGGCCCATGCGCCGGCTCCATTCGCTGTGAAAATGCCGGAGCAGGGCGTCGTCCTGGGCCCGCATGTCCTCGCGCCTGGAAAGCACGCTGTACTTCGCGGCGCCGTCGCGGTTGGATTCCTCGACCGCCTCCACGAACACCACATCCTCCACCAGGTTGCGGCCGAACGGCCCCCAGAACTGGTTATGGTTGCGTACCCGCACGGCGCGCTCCGCCGCCGGCTCGCCCTTGATGCCCAGCCCGCGATACTCCAGCAGCGTGTGGCTCGGCCCGATCGGGGTCGACGTGTCGATGCGGATGCAGGTTGCCCGCACGATGATGGTGGTGTTCGGGAACAAGTCGGCGAAGCGCAACTCGCCGGGCCGCAGGCCGGGAAGATTCGCTTCCTGACGGTCCTCCCAGCCCTTGTAGCGCGAGTAGTCGATCTTCATCGGCTCCATCGTGCCGTGGCCGCGCGGGTAGAGAATCCATTTCCGTTCGAAGTGGCCCTTGGCCTGCATGCCGGTAGTGCGGTTAACCACGTGTCCCCAGTTGTGGTAGTCTTCCATGTTGGTCTCGTGCCACTGCTTCCAGTTGGCGCGCATGTCGACCTGATGATAGTGGAAGACCTCCAATTCCTTGGTTCCCATCACCTCTTCGAGGAGGTCGAGCGCGTTGCCGAGATAGGCGCCGAGCGATTCAGCATTGTCGTCGAGGTTGATGAACACCATGCCGACGCGGGTCTCGCAGCGCACGGCGCGCAAGCCCATTTCCTCCTTGCGCGGACCGACCTCCTTGAAACCAAGGTCGCGGGTCATCGCGATGCAGGCGCCCTTGGTGTCGTATTCCCAGAGGTGGAAGAAGCAGGTCAGGGTCTTGGCGTTGCCGCTGGGCCCGCGGGCGACCAGGGCGGAGCGGTGCGAGCACGTATTGACGAAGCAGCGGATCTTGTTGTCCATGCCGCGGACCACGACGAGCGGCGTTCCGGCATAGGTGAAGGTGCGGTAATCGCCCGGCGTGGCGACCTCGCTCTCGTGGCAGGCGAGCTTCCAGACTTTCTTGAAGATCTTCTCCTGCTCTTCGCGAAAGATGTCCGGATCGCTGTAGACGAGGGCGCTGACATAGTGGTCGTGCGGCACTTGCGGCGGCGTTGCCCATTGATCGGCGCTGCGTGTCATTGGCTCATCCTCCCCTGGGTTCGAACCTCGACGTCCCAAATCAAAAGCCGAGTTGATGCCGCACGGCCTTCACTCCCGGCGACCCGAGCGCCAGGAGATCGGCCGCTTGCCGTGCGAGCGTTCCCATCTCCAGCACGGTATCGGCGGTGAAAAAATGGCTGGGGCCGGCGAAGGTGATGGACCCGACGGCCCGCTGTGGAGTGACGTTGATCGGCGCGCCGACCGCCGAGATGCCCTTGAAGTTCTCGTTGAGGGATACGGCGTAGCCGCGCTCGGCGGTCAGCGCGAGCTCGCGCTCCACTGCCTTGGCATCGGTGATGGTATGCGGCGTGTATTGCATATACGGCGCCGGCCCCAGCAGTTCCTGTCGCTGCTCCGTCGGGAAGTTGAGAAGCAGCAGCTTGCCCGATGCCGCCGCATGCAGCGGCGAGGTGAGATGCGTCTGGTAATAGGGCGACAGGGTGTCGCTGGCCGTCGCGAGCTCCACCACCAGCCGCTGCGTGCCGATGAACACGCTGAGCCCGCAGCTCACTCCGAACCGGTCGCGGAGCGTCCGCAGCGTCTCGTAGGAGTCGCGCCGCAGGACGTTGAACGGATGGTAGAGGCTGAGCGGAAGATAGGAACGCGGGCCGGCGTAGTAGCGCTTGCCGCCGTCGCGGAACACGTGCTCGCTCTGCATCAAGGTCTGCATCAGGCGATGGACGGTGCTGACGTGCAGGTTGGACAGTTCGGACAGCTCGGTCAGCGTCAGCGCCCGTCCGGCATTCACCATCAATTCAAGCAGGAGCAGCCCGCGCTGCAGGGCGCCCGTCTCCTGGCTTTCGCCCGGGACCGGTGTAGCCGACGATTCGTTCTTCAACGCGGCTTGGGACATCTAAGGAATTGCTCCGAATGGTTGAGCAGAGCTTGCTTTCCGGAAAGGGTCAATGACAATTTCATTATCATGGGATTTCTTCCCATTTCCTGAGATGAGCGGAGGTGTGATCGCCTTGCGGGTTCGGCCCTTCATCGAGTATATACATGTATATACTTAGAGGTCGAAATGACTGTCGCCCGAAGCCGTACCTTTAGAAGCGGAAATAGCGAAGCGATCCGACTGCCCCGGGATGTCGCGTTCGGGCAGGACGTGGAGCTGGTGATCGTCCGCTCCGGAGACGTGATGACGATCTATCCGGCGGCGATGTCCATTCCGGCGATGATCAAACGTCTTCGCTCCCTGCCGGCGCCACCGACCATCGAGCGCCGGGACGACGAGGAGCTGCCCGAGCGGCCGCGCCTCTGAGCCATGGCCTTCCTGCTCGACACCGATGTCGCCATCCATCTGCGCGACGGAGACCCGGCGGTCACTGAAAAAGTATCCGCTCTCGGCGACGCGGTGCTCCTGTCGATCGTCACCCGGGTGGAACTTGAAGGCGGCGTCTATCGCGATCCCGCCTATCGCGACGTCCGGCGCGTGCGCCTGGACACGATCCTCGCAGCGCTCCCGACGCTTGCCTTCGACGACGCGGCTGCCGATGCCTACGGCGCCATCGTGGCAAGCGCCGGCTATTCGCGCCGCAAGCTGCTCGACCGCATGATTGCGGCGCAGGCGCTCGTGCATCGCGCATCATTGGTGACGATGAATGCCGGCGACTACGCCGACGTGCCGGGCCTTTCGCTGCTGGCATGGTAAGGAGCGGGCGACGATCCACGGGATCGCCGACGCGACACCACGAAGACGCCCGCGTCTGAGGTTGACGTTTACGTAAAGGTAAACTACATCCCAAGCGCTGGCGGAGCAGGCGTCGGCGGACCAAAGTCCCCATAAGAAGACTGACGAAACGACCGCCGGAGGACCGCTCAGTGACCGCTTTGGCCGCGCATTACACGCCCGAACACAACATGTTCCGCGACACCTGCCGGCGGTTCTTCGAGAAGGAAGTCACGCCGTTCCACATGAAGTGGGAGGAAGACGGCATCGTGCCCCGCGAGCTCTGGCGCAAGGCGGGCGAGCAGGGCCTGCTTTGCATGACCATGCCGGAGGAGTACGGCGGCGCTGGCGTCGACTTCCTCTACAACGCCATCCTGATCGAGGAGCAGGGCCGCGCCATCGCCTCGGGGCCGGCCTTCTCGCTGCACAACGACATCGTCGTTCCCTATCTCCTGCATTATGGCAACGAAGAGCAGAAGAAGAAGTGGATCCCCAAGGCCTGCTCGGGCGAGCTCATCACCGCCATCGCCATGACCGAGCCCGGCACCGGCTCGGATTTGCAGTCGGTCAAGACCAGCGCCGTGATGGACGGCAATCACTGGGTGATCAACGGCTCCAAGACCTTCATCAGCAACGGCCAGCTCGCCGACCTGGTGATCGTGGTCGCCAAGACGGACCCCAAGCTCGGCGCCAAGGGCACGTCGCTGATTGCCGTCGAAACCGCGACCGAGGGTTTCAAGCGCGGCCGCAATCTCGAGAAGATAGGCATGAAGGCGCAGGACACATCCGAGCTGTTCTTCGACGACGTCCGCGTGCCGGCTGACAATCTACTGGGTGGCCCAGGCATGGGCTTCATCCAGCTCATGCAGCAGCTGCCGCAGGAACGCCTCGTCATCGCCATCCAGGCCATCGCCGCGATCGAGGCGGCGATGGAGCACACCCTCGCCTACGTCAAGGAACGCAAGGCGTTCGGCAAGCAGATCATCGATTTCCAGAACACCCGCTTCAAGCTGGCCGAGCTCAAGACCAAGGCTCATGTCGCGCGGGTTTTCGTCGACGATTGCATCGCCCGCCATCTGAAGGGCGAGCTCGATGTCGCCACCGCCGCCATGGCCAAGTACTGGACGACCGACCTGCAATGCGAAGTCGTCGACGAGTGCCTGCAGTTCTACGGTGGCTACGGCTACATGTGGGAATTCCCCATCGCGCGCCTCTACGCCGACGCGCGCGTACAGAAGATCTACGGCGGCACCAACGAGATCATGAAGGAACTGATTGGACGTACTCTATAGCGATCACCAGCGCTGTCATCCCGAGCGCAGCGAGGGACCTTTCCTGTGGCCGAAAAGGCCCCTCGCTGCGCTCGGGGTGACAGTTGGAATCGCCTCAACGCCCGTGAGTTAAGGAGAAAACCATGACCGACGCATTCATCTACGACGCCGTCCGCACGCCGCGCGGCAAGGGCCGGAAGGACGGCTCTTTGCATGAAGTCACGCCGGTGCGGCTGGCCGTCACCGCCTTGGCTGCGATCCGCGAGCGCAACAAGCTCGACACCCACCTGGTCGACGACGTGGTACTAGGCTGCGTCATGCCGATCGGCGAGCAGGGCGCCGACATCGCCCGCACCGCGGCCGTCATCGCGGGCTACGCCGAGAGCGTGCCGGGCGTGCAGGTCAACCGCTTCTGCGCCTCGGGCCTCGAGGCCACCAACATGGCGGCGGCGCAGGTCATGTCGGGCCAGAGCCAGGCCACGATCGGCGGCGGCGTCGAATCGATGTCGCGCGTTCCCATGGGCTCCGACGGCGGCGCCTGGCCGACCGATCCGGCCGTGGCGATCCCGATGTACTTCGTGCCGCAGGGCATCTCGGCCGACCTTATCGCCACCAAGTACGGCCTGAGCCGCGACGACGTCGACGCCTACGCCGTCGAATCGCAGAAGCGCGCCAAGGCGGCGTGG